>OGEZ01000169.1_pt1 | contig 71890 bp, 55 predicted proteins | sample 1570831 | NCBI WGS metagenome assembly OGEZ01 (sample SAMEA2582059, study PRJEB24529) | metagenome | biome: Human gut stool | place: China | collected 2011 | reverse complement strand
TGCGATTATCAAAGATTTCAAAGAACGATGTTTAATTTAAAGTGCCCACTAGTGACTATATAACCGACAAAAAAAGGAGTTAGAGGAGCTGGGCTCCAGTAACTCCTCCTTTTATTTATTTAGCTTACGTCTTATTCCTTGATAGAAATATTCTTGATTTCTACTGTAGGAGCAACAGCAGCGGTACTCTTATAATGGAAAGCAAGACGGATCTTCTGGCCGACAAAGTGTGACAGGCTGACAGGTTCGATGGTGTTGAAATCCCAGCTTGAACCTTCAGGCCATCCGGTGATTTCCAATGTTTCCCATGTAGCTGTAGTAGCGTCACCCGAGAAGTTGGTAGAAATCTTGGCATTCAAGTGATTCTTCAGGTCGTTGCCTGACAAGAAATTGATTGCAATGTCGAATACCATCGTCGGAGCAACCGCCTTTGTCAAGTCAATTTCCGGAGAAATCAGCCAGCTTTCAGCCTCTTTATTACCACTTGAGTATCCGGATCCTTTCCAACCATAAGAATTGTCAAGCTTCCAAACAAACGACAAGCCGGAGAGCTCGATATCCTGTGCAGTGAAGCCACCGCTTTCACCATTCAGTAAAGAAGACTCTAAATAAACACGAGCCTCTTCCCACTTGCCATCTGTCTTCTGGAAAGTGATGATGCTTGAAGAAGCTACAGTAGTTTGTGTCCATGCCGCACCGTCGTAAGTGAACTCGGTTGCTGCAATAGCACCGTCGCTATTGGAATTGTAAACAACGGTCACTACATCGTTTGTCTTAGCATAAGGATAAGTACGTTGCAGGTAAACCGGCAAAGTTTCAGCAGGCTTGCTTACATAAGAGTAACCCATCTGCGTATAATCGGCAGGCTGCAAAACAGCGATATCGGCAGCATCGGTAGAATACTTGCTCCAGGTTTGGGAAGAAGCGTTGTAGCGATAGACAGCAGAAGTGTTCGGAGTGACAGAAGCACGGGTCATTGCCAATGCAGCACGTGTAGTAGCTGTAGCCTCTTCCACCTTAACAGCCATTGTATTGACATAACGGCCGCTGCTTACACCAATCGAATAACCAGTCACAATGACCTTCTTCCCATTCAATGCCGGATCAACCAAACCATCGGGTACATAAGAGATGCTACCTACAGCGGTTTCAGCGCCATCAACTGTTACATTATAATAGAAACCGTCAATTTCCAACGTTCCTTCGTATGCAACATAAGCTATATAAGGCAATTCAAGATAAGCATCCATATCGGCACCAGTCAAAGTACGTACAGCCGGATATTTAAATGAAGTTTCACCTACTTTTTCAACCACACTGGTATTGCCAAATTGCATAAATCCAGCGTAACTTGAAGTCTTTCCTGATACAGTTACAATATCTCCAATCTTATTTTCAGGAGCCTTGTTCAGATAAACCAGGATGGAACCCGTTCCATCATTGAGTAAGAATCCACGTCCGTAAATGGCTGCCACTGTACCTTTAGCCTTATAGTTACCAGCCGCAGAGAAAGAGATAACTCCAACAGGAGTGTATTCGGACTGAGTACCCGATTCAACAACAGATGTAGCCATCATATTCACGAACTTGCTGGAGTAACCAATCAGATAACCGGTTACAGTCACAACCTTTCCGTTCAACTCCTCACTTACCAGACCTGCTGCAGGATAAGAGATAGATCCCTGATGTTCTGCGCCATCTACTTCCAGATTGTAATATGAACCTGAAATAACCAACTTACCGGTAATAGAAACATATTTCACAACAGCATTGCTAGTCCATGCATCCATTTCGGCACCAGTCATATTGGTAGCTGACGGATATTTAAATTCTGAATTACGTTCAACCAACGCAATTTCTGCATTCTGAGTGAACTGAGCAAAACCCGAGTATTGAGAAGTTTCGCCAGAAACTGTCACAACATCACCAATAGAATAGTTTGCCGGATTATTCAGATAAACAAGGATAGAACCGGTTTTATCGCCCAGCAAGAAACCACGTGCATAAGTAGCCAGAATTTCGCCTTTTGCCTTATAGCTGCCAGCTCCGCTTGCTATAATCTCGGCGATGTCATTATAGGTTTCTTCTACGCCACCTTCTCCACCAAAGCTCGGTTCCGTTTCCGAATATGCATAATTAACTACGCGAGTAGCACCATCGGCAGGATTGGAGATGCTTTCCTTCAAGATAGAAGGAATCTTGCTTACCGTAGAAGGTGAAAGGAAAGACACATTGACACCTTCGCCCCAAGCAATCTTATAGTCATCACTTGACAGATCGTAAGCCGTAATGCCATTGAAGTCCTTCAGATATTCGGGCAGATTCTCAAAATTGTTATAATAGACCGTAACCTTGGAATTATCGTCCAGATAAGGGAACTTACCAGCAACGAAAGCAGGCAAATACCATGCAGCCTGAGCATCTTCAGTAAAATACTTATTCGTTCCTACAGCTTTTAAAGCCTCCACATAAAATTTTCCTTCTGGATCCCTCTTCAATGCATTCTCTTGATTAATACTGTTGCTAGCAATAAGCGAATAATCTGAATCAACCAGACGAAGGGTGTCATTCCGCACATCAGTAGGACGAGTCATTTCGTCAAGCCCAGCAAAGTTATCTTCATTGTAATCGCAACCGCCTAATGCGAGCAACGATGCCATTACGGGAATTATATATTTTCTTTTCATAAAATCGACTAACTTTAAAGATTAAAAATTAAGCTTCAGTCTTACACTGTACGTACGACCCCAGGCATAGAATACGCGGGCGTCTTCCCAGCTGTGCGAAGCACCATCGATCGCATCGGTAATATATTCCTGATCGAATACATTGTCTATATTACCATAAAGTGTCGCATTGATATTACCAATCTTGAAACGATATCTGGCGCTCAGGTCGAACACGTTTGCATCAGGAATTCTCCAAGGATTGTCGTATGACTTTTCGCCGTTGGCTACCAGATCGTTCGAATTGAATGACCACTCAGCATAGTTGCGTCCGTAGTAGTTCCAATCGATACCTACACTAAGGTCTTTCGTAATCTTGGCATCCAATCCCAGAGCAGCTGTTGTCTGTGCAGAGTTACCAACCTTGGTATCATTCAAGTGGATAGTCATTGATGCATGATCTTCGGCCTGGATACCTGAAGCGTGAACAACACCTTCATTAGACCAACTCTTTACTGGCTGACCGGTTGAATCGTAGAAGTAACCTTTAGCATCGCAATTCCAACGCCAGTATCCCATAGAGAACATACCACGAACATCCAACCATCTGAACGGTTTAGCAACCAAATCCAATTCAACACCCTGGTGGATAGCATTTACACCACTCATGTTGATGCTGATACGATCTATAAACTCATCATCACGATCCTTCAAATCGATACCACGGCTCATGGTCTTGTTCATCCACTTCGTGTGATACAGGTTCAGGTTGGCAGTCAGATATTTCGAACGGAAGCCATAACCCAATTCTGCTGAGAATACTTTTTCATTAACCGCATCCGGGTTGGTCAGGTTGCTGGTTGTAGACTGCAGGAAAGCACCTCCCGAGAAGAAAGGAGCACGGCTGATATAACCAATGTTGGCAAAAACATTATGATTGTCAGTGAGGTTGTAGTTCAAACCGCCCTTGGCAGTCCATCCCAAGAAGTTTACAGTCTTAGACTTGGCATGATCGGCATCATAGTAGAAGCGGTCGTAACGCCAATAACCGGTGTTCGAGATAGAACCGGCAACAAAGGCACTCAGTTTGTCTCTGTTGTATTCGGCCTGTGCAAATACGCCTTCCTGTACGGTATAACCATCATAATCACGATAAACCACATCGCCTACCTGCAATTTCTTGTTAACAAAAGCATCGCCGGCTGCTGCGGCAGCATTATTAGCTTTTAATACATTCTGACGAGAGGAAGAGTCGATGTAATAGTCACCACCATAAAGGTCGCACAATTCATTGGTATGCACACCCTTATAATAACGGAAATCAACACCGCCATAGAAATCTACATATTCACCGAACTTTGTAGTATAAGTAGAAAGCAAACCAATCCAAGTGTGCTTGTTATAAGACTTAGACATGGCCATCTTCGAACCGGTATCGCTTTCCTGATTCAGCTTATAAATTTCGTCGTATGCGAAAGTACCGTCTTCGTGACGGAAAGTAGTGTTCAATGTACCATAAGAAGCACCATACCAGTTGCTTCTATCAGAAGAAGTAAAACCTTGACCGGCATATCCATAACCGTTACCGATAGATGCGTACAAAGCTGTACTCAAAGAAGAGTTACGGTTAATCTGCCACAAGTGATTCAAAGAAAGCTGCGGTTTGTGATAAGCATTGCGGGCAGAAGTCTTTCTTTCGCCATTCAAGCCATATCCGTAAGTCGGATTATACTTGTAGGGGCTGTCACCATTCATATACTTCTTTGCTACAGTCTGCCAGCCTTCAATAGTCAAACCGTCGTTGTTGTTACGTTGGTTGTGCCACTGAGGAGCGCCGAAAGCTGTAAACGAAAGCTGATGGTTGTCATTAATACGCTTTGCGATATTGATAAACCAGTTATAAGCCTCGTATTCGGTACCCTGAATGTATCCATCGGCCCAAGTCTTGGCACCCAGCAATGTCAATGCCCAACCAGACTTGCTCATACCTGTAGATACGTTAAACATGATCTTATTATAACCGTCATTTCCCATCGCATAAGAAACGGAACCACCTTTCTTTGCTTCTACAGAATTGGTCACAATATTGATAGAGCCACCCACCGAAGGAGCAGATACTTTAGAAGCACCTAAACCACGTTGAGTCTGCATGCTGCGAGTCACGTCAGAAAGGCCGGCCCAGTTTGACCAATAAATACCTCCCCACTCCATATCGTTCATCGGCACACCATTGATCATTACCGCGATATTTTCGGATTCGAAACCACGCATGTTGATACGGGAGTCTCCAAAACCACCACCTTGCTTAGTAGCGTATACACCAGGAGTCGATTTCAAAATCTCAGGGAATTCCTTCGTACCTAACTTTTCTTCGATAAACACAGGCTCTACTGTCGACACAGCAACAGGAGTCTTTCGGGCAATAGCCACAGAAGAAGTAACGACAACGTCATTCAGCATCACAGCGTCCGGCTGCATCTTAATGACTCCCAAATCAACAGAAGCGCCCTTCTGTGTGATTTTCTGTTTCAGGTCCTTGTAACCCACATACTTGAATACCAAAGTGGCATTCGGAGCAACGCCTTGCTTGAAATAACCGTCAATGTCGGTTACCGAACCTTGCGTAGTACCTTCTACCATAACGGCAGCTCCCACTAACGGTTCACCTGTTTCTGCGTCAACAAGTTGACCTTTTACTGTAGTCTGAGCCATCGCGTACGAGCTGAGCACAGACATCACAGCAACTAATAGGAAATGAATTAGATTTCTTCTCATAATCCTTCTTTTAGTTAATAGATAGTGTTAATTAAACATTAATTTATGTTCCGAGTTGCAAATATAACTAATTAAAACAAGATTTATATTACATTTATGCTACTTTTTTTAATGCCTCAAAAGGCTTTTTAAAATCCTCTTAATTCGCATTTACAGCCAGTTTTCCGTCCTTACGCAAACCATATTTCAATCTGTAAGCCAACAGGCAAGGCTATTTACATTTTAACAGGAAAAAGCACTTTTGCAATGACGTTCTATAAAACAAAAAAAATCTCTTTTCATGATATTTGGACTCGGCTATTTTTCGGGATTATGCACTATTTATACCTAAAAGAATATCCCGTCTATTTGGTGTACACGCCATAATAAAGACGAATACAACCAAACAAACGGGATATTTCCCAAATCCATTCAAGCAAGAAGAGCGTACCCTTCTTACCTCATGGGCCCAATATTTAAACTATTCTATTCTTATTTCAATTGCTCAGCAACCTGCTTCAACAAGTTATTTGCATTATCCAGCATCTTCTTTTGAGCCGGTTTGTCAGCAGACAACAGCGGAACGAGTTTTTCCAGATATGTCTTAGCTTCCTTAAAGTCCTTATCGGCTTTTGCTGCTTCTTCATCGTATTTTGCACGGTCGGAAGTTGCCAACGGAGTAGCTTTCTTCAGGATAGTAGCACCGTTGTTGAAATACAAAGCACCCAAGCTGTACAATGCGTTTACGTTATTTCCCTGGAAAGCCAAAACCTGTTTGTAAGCTTCTTCGGCTTCTTCTACCTTACCAGCCTTTTGAGCGGTAATACCAGCATTGATATAATAATTGGAATACAATTTGGTCAAAGTCTTATTTCCGGGAACTGCTTCCAAACCTTCTTTCAAAGTAGCTACATATTCATCGTTTTTCTTCAAGTCCTTCAAAGCACCAGCTTTTCCAATGTAAGCGTTGGCCAAGTTGTATTTCTTCTGAACGGCAATATCAAAATACTTAACGGCTTCTGCCGGTTTTTTAATTTTGTCGGCACAAACTCCACAGTTATAAGCGATTACAGAGTCTTGATTGTTGGTTTGCGTCAGATAAGTGCTGAATTTTGTGTAAGCTTCCTGATAGTTCTTTGCTTCCAGAGCTGCTTTACCTTCGTTAATCAATTTTGCAGGATCAGTAGCTTCCTGCGCAAAAAAAGTTGTAGCTGCACAACAAAGTGCAAGAGATAAAATTAATTTTTTCATATGCTTTAGTTGTTTTTAAATCGACTTCTCAAAAGTAACAGACAGAAAGCAACCATCAAAACCTTTTTAACTTTTTTGAGTTTTTTACGTTTGTTATAACAAACGTTATACAACGTAAATTTTCACATCCATACAAATCATAAACCCCTGATATAAAACGCCTAAACGAGTAAGCATCCACACTGAAAGTGCTATTAAGAACTCTATTCAAGAAGAAAACAATAAAAAAAGTGGCTGCCGATTCTTTCTTTCTCAGAATCAACAGCCACTCTATTTATATTCCAACCGCTTCTTTCATTGATGAAAAGCGGTCGATTAAATTACCGGCACCTTAATGAATATCGATCACTCTTTTCGATTTTGCCTTCTCCTGCTCTGTATATTTAGGCAATTCTATGTTCAATACGCCATTCTCTACATGGGCAGCGATCTGTTCCTTATCAACATCTTCCGGCAGAATCATTGTCTGTTGGAATTTAGAGTAAGAGAACTCACGACGCAAGTAACGTCCCTCCTTCTTATCCTCTTCCTTACTCTCATTCTTCTTCTCCATTGTGATAACCAGATTGTTATCTTCGTCGATATGAACATTGAAGTCATCTTTTGTCATACCCGGTGCAGCCAACTCGACTTTATATTCTTTCTCTGTTTCGAACACGTTGATTGCAGGAGCTGTAGCATTTGCTTTTTCCATCCAATCGTTATCAAAAAAGTCATTAAAAATACTCGGTAACCAATTTTGATTTCTTCTAACAGGCATCATAGTTGTAATCTCCTATAGTTTAGTTTAACATTCCAATTAATTCTGAACAACCATTCTCGAAATCTCAAGCTTCGCACTTTCAAGCGACTTCTTTCGGAAGCACTCCCGAATGCTTCACTCTCGGTTTCTGAACCGTCGTTCGCTAGAGATATTGCAAACTATATGCCAAGAAAGAAAAAGCATATTCATTGACAATATGTCATCCATTTAATGACTATTCTACCGATTTTATGACATTTTGCTACTACTTCAAAGAAAACATTAATTTCAAGTCAGTTTAAAACGAATCCTCCAACGCTTGTCTTCTTCATTCCAATCATGGCTGATAATCTTGAAAACACCTATTTCAGACGTGTTAGCCACATGCTTCCCTATGCACAAACATTCGTCATAGTCTCCTACCTTAACGACACGCACTGTCGATGAAGCATCGTCGGGCAGGCGATTCAAATCGAACCGGCCTTCTGCCTCTTGTTGTGAAATGAACTCTGTAGTGACGGGCAAATGCGATTGTATCACTTCGTTCACAGCCTCTTCCAACCGTTTCACATCATCTTCCGTCGGACGCTGCTCCAGCCGGTAATCCAATTTACTCTTTTTGCGCTCAATGTGCGCCGATACAGAACGACCACAACCAAACAGACGAATCATTGTCTGGTTAACAATGTGTTCACAGGTGTGCATGGGAGGAAATTCCTCCTTATTATGCTCATTGAGCTGTATTTGCTGTTCTTCCATCTTAGTTTTAGTTTCTTGTTATTTTATCAGGATATAGAGTCAAAGATAGCCATATTTCTCATATAATTCGTGAAGAAAGTACTCCAAAAACCAAAATCTGAATATTTTTATCCAGAAACATTTGTAGATTTCATAAAAAAGCGTACCTTTGCACCGCTATTAAGGCTGGTTCCGTAGCTCAGCTGGATAGAGCAACGCCCTTCTAAGGCGTGGGTCTTGCGTTCGAATCGCAACGGAATCACAGAGAAAGGAAGTCTGCAAAATACTGGAAACAGTTTTGAGGCTTCCTTTTCTGTTTCCTCTCATCAAGTCCCTACCCCGCCAGACACTTGTAATCCATTTATTGAACACTTGTGCAGCTCACCTCAGACACTTGTGTGGCTCGCATCGAGCACTTGCCTGAATTAGGGCTCAAGTACGATTCGGCAAGAAAACGCATCGGCACTGACAAAAAAAGGAGGATGTACAAACACCCTCCTTGCTTAAAACGCTACTCAAAACGTTTCGTATTTCTTATTTTGTTTTCTTCAATACAACTGCCGTACGCGCAGGTACATACAACTTCAGCCACTCTTTCTTCTCTTTCTTATAAAGAGGATCGGGCATGGTGAAATGTTTAATGGTATCGTCACTGAACCCATAGCCACCATAGGCAGGATTGTCAGTATTCAAAACTACTTCATAAGAACCTGCAGGTACCAGGAAGCCATAATCGGTGAACGACTGTTTAGGATTGAAGTTGAAAACAAACACAAGATCCTTACGCATATAAGCCAATATCTGATCGCCATCGTTATGCCAGATTTCCTGTACAGGAGTATCCTGGAAATTTTTCATTCCCTTGATGACAGACAACATATCGACATCAAAATCGCCCATATAATGATATGCCAGATTATGATTGTCGACCAAATCCCACTGACGGCGAGCATACTTGCACGACCATCCGTTACCTTCGCGTGGGAAATCGATCCATTCAGGATGACCGAACTCATTACCCATAAAGTTCAGATAACCACCATTGATGGTAGTAGCAGTAAGCAAACGAATCATCTTGTGAAGGGCAATACCGCGATGAACGCGATAGTTCTCGTCACCCTTCTGCATATGCCAATACATATCCGAATCGATCAGTCGGAAAATGATGGTCTTGTCGCCCACCAAAGCCTGGTCGTGGCTTTCGACATACGAAATAGTCTTTTCATCGCTACGACGATTGGTTACTTCCCAGAACATGCTGGAAGGCTTCCAGTCTTCATCAATCTTTTCCTTGATAGTCTTTATCCAGTAGTCGGGGATATTCATGGCCATCCGATAATCGAAGCCATATCCGCCATCTTCGTACTTGGCTGCCAAACCCGGCATACCTGATACTTCTTCAGCAATAGTGATAGCCAAAGGATTGACCTGATGAATCAGTCGGTTGGCAAGCGTCAGATAGCAGATCGCATTATCATCCTGATGTCCGTTAAAGTAGTCGCCATAGTTGCAGAAAGCTTCGCCCAAACCATGACTATAGTAAAGCATGGAAGTAACTCCGTCGAAACGGAATCCGTCGAAGTGGTACTCTTCGAGCCAGTATTTGCAATTAGACAGAAGGAAATGAAGCACTTCATTCTTTCCGTAATCGAAACACAGCGAATCCCAAGCCGGATGCTCATGACGATCGCCCGGATAGAAATACTGATTAGGATCGCCTGCCAGATTACCCAGTCCCTCGACCTCATTCTTTACGGCATGAGAATGGACAATATCCATGATTACGGCGATGCCCATGCTGTGAGCGGTATCAATAAGTTCCTTCAGTTCTTCGGGCGTACCAAAACGCGATGATGCAGCAAAGAAACTGGAAACATGATAGCCAAAGCTTCCATAGTATGGATGCTCCTGAATAGCCATAATCTGAATGCAGTTGTAACCATCCTTGGCTATACGCGGAAGCACATTTTCCTGAAATTCCTTATAAGTGCCAACCTTCTCCTCGCGTTGAGCCATACCGATGTGGCACTCGTAAATCAACAGAGGCACATTTTTCACAGGCTTAAATGCCCGTTTCTTCATCTTATACGGTTTCTCGGGAGCCCAAACCTGTGCGCTGAAAATCTTTGTCTGTTCGTCCTGCACCACACGTGTAGCCCATGCAGGGATGCGTTCGCCCTGACCGCCTTCCCAATGTACCATCATTTTGTACAGGTCGCCATGCTTCATGGCATTTGCAGGCAATTTGATTTCCCAATTACCATTGGCCTTGCGTTTCAGGCTATATTTCTTTTCTTCTTTCCAATTATTGAAAGTTCCGATTAAGAATATCTGAGTTGCGTTAGGAGCCCACTCACGAAATACCCATCCGTCGGCAGTACGATGCAAGCCAAAATACAAATAACCGGATGCGAAGTCCGACAAAGTATTCTTTCCCTTGTTGGTCAGTTCGGCTTCCTTGTCTATGGCATGCTGATGACGACCATTGATAGCGTCAGCATAAGGTTCAAGCCACGGGTCTTTCTTTATCAAGTTCAATGTTTCCATAAAATACTATCTTAGGATTTTATACAGTCAGACTTTTATTTTCACAATAATTTTTTTCACTCCATCGGGTGTGATGCCGGGAGCATGGCCATCCTGAGGGAAAAAGATGGCAAACATGCCAGGCTTGACAGTAATATAGCTTTCGGCAGGACCGTCAAAGAAGACAATATCCTTTTCCGCATTATAAGGTGTACTTACCGAAAGGCAATCCTGAACCGGCGTATACCCCATGATTTCATCTCCTGAAAGAGGAATCTGAATGTCTATATATTCCTGATGAGCTTCCAGTCGGGCCTGCTCTGAAGTTTTCGGCTGTGTCTGAGCCACATTTACCCAAAGCTCTTTACCCTTCAACTCTGTTTTTCCGACTTCCATATTCTTCAAATCGCACGATTTCAAGAATTCTGCCACCTGTGCAAACAACGGATGCAGAGAGACGTACTTTCCTATATGCTCCAATTTGTCTATTACCATAGTTTTAAGATGTTAGTTGGTTATTATCATATAAGCATTATTCATATTCGAACTCATCGATTGTATAGTTTATAAAGTCTGAAAAGCGCTTCATCTGCCTGAAAATATCATCGATGCGATCCAGACAATCCGGTTCAAGAAAGAAATGATCCGGCTGACTACAAGCCACTGTATATTCCTTGCATTGCAAATACTTCAAATAAGGATAATCTTTCGGAAAACCCTTGGGAGCGGTTTTCAGGAAGGTCTCTCCTACAACCGGAAAATACTGTTTGAAGAGAGGATCTTCTACAATACTACGATACTCTGTCATATTGTCGTACACCGCCTGCCTTATAGCACGTAACAAAGGCGACGGCAAACAATAACTGCCTCCTGCCAGCAGACAATTGTCCGGCTGCAAATGCACATAATATCCGCAATGATAAGACTTTTTCCCTTTTGCATTGATATACCCGCCAAAATGTATCTTATAAGGAGTCTTGTCCTCCGAAAAACGGGTATCTCTATAAATCCGATAGGTGCAGTCTTTAGGCTCCAGACACCGGACACTCTCGTCGAACAGGGCAATCCGAGAGATAACCGCAGAAAGTAAATGATCGAACTCGCTACGGGCGGCCTCGTAGTAATCGCGGTGCGCATTGAACCATTCGCGATTATTGTTTGCGGCCAAATCTTTCAAAAATTGGAATATAACGAAAATATCCATATCATTCTTCTTTTATTTGACAAACTTACAAATAAAATTTTGAAGAAACTAAAAAAGTACACAAAAAATAGAAACTGCCCGCATACACCAACCTGCCCGAAACATTGCGACAAACACCCGAACACAAAAAAAGACTGCATCAGCAAAATCTGTCATTGACACTTTGCCGACGCAGCCTATTCTTTTGTCAGGACAGGAAACCCCAATCCTGATTATCGTTTACTTCGTATCAGATAAACCAACGAACGTAACAGAAATCTTGACGATGAGGCAGATCCGGATTCTTGGGGAACATACGATATGCTACCTTAAAGCTTCCAGCATTCTCCAACTTGTGACTTACACGGAAAGTATAGAGATTACCTTCTTTCTTCACTACTTCGAACGGTTCTACAGAGTATACGTGCTGCTTACCATCGGCTGCAGTATAGGTAGTAACCAATTCCAAACCAATAGCGTCGTCCAAGCCTTTCTCATCTATTACATAAGTAATGGTATATTCCTTACCGCTTTCGATAGATCCTTGTCTAACTTCTTCAGACTTTTCACTCGAAACAATCTCGATGCTATCCCACTTTTCAGCCACAGTTTCTTTCCATGCGGCAATTTCCTTGGCTTTCGCATAACCGTTGGCTTCCAGCAAATGGAAACGTTTGGCTTCCTTATTGTAGAACTTGCTATAGTAATCGTCCAGCTGACGCTTCATTGTATAGTGAGGTGCAACCTGAGCGATAGAATTCTTGATCGTCTTGATCCAGCCTTCAGAATATCCCTTCTTGTTGCGAGCATAGTACAAAGGCAGAATTTCAGTTTCCAGGATACTGTAGATAGTAGCAGCATCGAGCTGATCCTGATGTTCCTGGTTCTGATAAGTACGTTTCTCGGTCAAAGCCCAACCAGCACCTTCGCGATAGCCTTCGAGCCACCAACCGTCGAGTACAGAGAAGTTGACTACACCATTCATCAATGCCTTTTCGCCAGATGTACCAGATGCTTCGAGCGGACGAGTCGGTGTATTCAACCAAATGTCAACACCCGAAATAAGACGACGTGCCAATTGCATATCGTAGTTCTCAAGGAAGATGATCTTACCCAAGAACTCAGGGCGACGAGAGATTTCGATGATCTTCTTGATCAATCCCTGGCCGGCACCATCGTGCGGGTGAGCTTTACCAGTGAAGAGGAACTGAACAGGATAGTCGGGGTTGTTCACAATCTTGGCCAGACGATCCAAGTCGGTGAACAGCAGGTGAGCACGCTTGTAAGTAGCGAAACGACGACCGAATCCAATCAGCAATGCATTCGGATTGATCTTATCGAGCAGAGATACAATGCGCGAAGGATCACCCTGATTCTTCAGCCAGCTTTCACGGAACTGACGGCGGATGTAGTCAATCAGCTTGTTCTTCAATCCCATGCGGGTCTTCCAGATCTCTTCATCGGGCACATTGTAAATGGCTTCCCAGATCTTTGCATTCGACTGGTCGAACCAGAAGTTTTCGTCGAAGTGAGCAGCATAAAGCTGTTTCCACTCGGTTGCACTCCATGTCGGGAAGTGTACACCGTTGGTTACATAACCTACGTGCATTTCTTCGGGGAAGTAGCCCTTCCAGATAGGTGCAAACATTTCTTGCGATACTTTTCCGTGCAACCAGCTTACGCCGTTGACTTCCTGAGAAGTGTTGCAGGCAAAGATAGACATACAGAAGCGCTCGCCCTTGTCGCCCGGATTGTTGCGGCCCAAGTCCATCAGTTCATCCCAAGTGATACCCATTCTTGAAGGATAGCCTCCCATGTACTTACCGAACAGGCCTTCGTCGAAATAATCGTGACCGGCAGGCACAGGTGTATGAACGGTGTAAAGCGAAGAAGCACGAACCAATTCGATAGCCTGGTTGTAAGTCAGTCCTTCGGCTACATAGTCGCAGATACGCTGAACATTGATAAGAGCAGCATGTCCTTCGTTGCAGTGATAGATATCTTTCTTGATGCCCAACTTCTTCAGCGTCAGGATACCACCGATACCCAACAGGATTTCCTGCTTCAAACGGTTTTCCCAGTCGCCACCATAAAGCTGGTAAGTGATAGAGCGGTCGAACTCGCTATTCATCTCGTTGTCCGTATCGAGCAGATACAGAGAAACACGACCTACGTTTACTCTCCATACATAAGCATGTACATAATAGTCGAGATAAGGTACATCGACAATTACTTGCTGACCGTTTTCATCGAGCACACGGTCGATAGGCAACTGGCCGAAGTTCTGTGCCTCGTAATTGGCAATCTGCTGGCCGTCCATCGACAGTGTCTGAGTGAAATAGCCATAACGGTAGAGGAAACCTACCGCGCACAAGTCGACATTGCTGTCCGAAGCTTCCTTCAGATAGTCACCGGCCAGTACACCCAAACCGCCTGAATATATTTTAAGAACATGGTTCAAACCATACTCCATACTGAAATAGGCTACAGAAGGACGTTTTTTGTCCGGCTCTACATCCATATAAGTACGGAACTTGGAGTAAACCGCTTCCAATCTGCGAAGAATTACTTTATCATTTGCCAATGCTTCAAGTTTGGCAAAACTCATACGTTCCAATAGTAGAACGGGATTTTGTCCCACTTCTTTCCAAAGAGCCGGATCAAGGTCTTTAAACAACTCAGTAGCTTCATAGTTCCACGACCACCAGATGTTTCGTGCCAATTCAGACAACTTCTCCAGTTCTTCAGGAATATGAGATTTCACATTCACTTCCCTCCAATTCGGAGTGTTTACATTACTAACTTTAATCTTCATTGTATGATAACTTGATTGATAAATAATTACGTTAACCCAACTGACGCTTCATGGCATTGCGCAAGGCAACGTCATAAGCCTCATAATAATATTGTATAAAGTGCTTCCATAAAGCCTGTTCGGCTACCTGGCTTGCTCTTTTACGTATTTCTTTGATTTCGGATTCGGTCTTAGCCGAGAACGCCGAAATGGTATCTTTGATGCCGTCGGCCACTTCCGAATAATTATAGTCCGAGCGATGCAACACTTCTACACCGTCGTCGATGCCATGCTGGTTCTTCAAACTTTTTACCCAAAGCCCGAACCCGGCAAGGTCGGTTGTAACGGTGGGCACATGGAAAGCCACACTCTCCAGCGGCGTATATCCCCACGGCTCGTAATACGAAGGATAGACGCTGAGGTCCTCGCCCAGAATGACGTCATAATAATGTTTGTTCAGGATACCGTCTTTTCCATCCAGATAGCAGGGCACGAAGATAACCTTTACCTTATCTTCTACCCGATTGCCCATGCCCAGATATTTCAACATGTCAAGCACCTGATCGTGCGTCATGTTCCTCAACCAGTGGGTGATAAAGGGACATTCGAGCGGAGTATCGTATTTGCCGTCTTTCTTTTTCAAACGGGCTTGAAGGTCTTCGCGCGGATCGCCTACCCATCCGGGCACATTGACAAAGGCCAGTACTTTCTTTTTCAGATTCTTATCACGATTCAGGCGATTCAATGATTCCAGAAAGACATTGATACCCTTATTCTTAAATTCATAGCGTCCGCTCGTACCGATAATCAGTGTATCATCGTCCAGGTTGTCGCCCAACAGACAATTGGCCACACGCAGCATCAGGGCGCGTGCGCGCTTGCGCTTACCTGTAAAAGTAGCCCCCTTCGGAACAAAATCGTTTTCGAATCCGTTCATCAGGATGACATCGGCCGACTTGTCGAGCAACTCGCGGCATTCGTTATTGGTAATCTCGCTGACGGTTGTAAAGCAATCGACGTTGTGGGCAGTCTGCTTCTCGATGGAGTGTTTGGATTGCATATTCAGTTCGACCGCCATCTGATCGCCGTTGTAAGCGAAGAGATAATCGTACAGCGGTTTGTCATTACCTGCAATCGAGCGACCTATCGAAGTGGCGTGTGTAGTAAAAATGGTTGCTATCTCGGGAACAGCCGTTTTCAGATAAAGGGCTCCCATGCCTGTCATCCATTCGTGTGCCTGAAAAACTACCTTGTCGGCTGTCGTCAGGTTGTAGCGATAAAAACTTTCCACAACACGGCCAGCCGCATAAGCAAACATAGACGCTTCGTCATAATCGCCATACGCATGCAGGGAATCAACCTGATAGCGATTCCACATTTCGGTATAAATTTCATTCTTCTGTGAATAAAAAGGCTGAAAGTCAACGAGTATGACAATCGGTTCGCCAGGAATCTGCCAACGGCCTACACGCACTGCGAGCTGATCTTTCTCTGTCGCATGTTTTTTCCATGCCGCACATAAATTGTCTGATTCGACAAACAGGGGATTTTCCTTTCCCTGCCAGAAATCAGGCCCTATAAAGATCACTCTGTCACGAAACTTATTTTGTAAAGTATTTGCCCTTGTCGACAAAACCGTATAAATACCACCTACTTTATTACATACCTCCCAACTTGCTTCAAAGATATAATCGGGGGTCAGTAGTTCTCTAGTCATATATGTCATTATATCTCAACTTTATTGTGCCCGCAAAAATACATATTATTCTTTGAAAAATAGTTTTTTAACTAAAAAAACTAATGATAACAATCCGCAAACGCCCCTACAAAACGGTACAGCGGCATTCAAAGCCTTTTTAAAATCTCATTTACGAGACATAAATGTAACATGTTTATGGCATCCATGCGATTCGGCTGATTTCAGAAACAAAGCCAGCAGCTCACTATTGGCTTTTCCGTTTATGGCGAGTTCTCTTTTTTCTTCAAAGAAATTGAGCGAACGAGAACATTCGCCACAAATATCCACCCCTACAACGGCTTCTTTTTTCAGGATAATGCCCAGCAAACTTTCGAGTTCGTCCAGTGTAAGTGAGCCCTGATCCCAATTGGTAGCGGCCGATACTCCGTTCAACACATCCTTATCGACAGATATATAAACGGGGCAATCGACATGTTCTTCCGAAAAACGGTTCCAGCCCTCTTCATGCGATAAGTCGGTTTCGCTATAACACTTCACCTTGTCGCCATAGCCCGTCGTCATGGCTTCGACCAACGGTTCGGCAGCCCCCACGATGAACACTTTATGCAGAAAGGGGTTGGTTTCGAGAACATCCTTCACCCACGATCCACACGATAGCATATCCTCGAACAATGTAGGCTGCATGTCGGGGTGATGATCGAAAACAACCAGCGAGAAAGGTTCACGAATTTTATCCGTCCACAACTTGCTCAGATAATGATAGTTGCCCGAATCGATAAAGTGAATGCCTTCAGGCGAAAACGAAGCTATCTTCTCTTCGAGCCGACGACGGGCATCGACATCGCAATAGCAATCCACACCGTTCAGGTCGGTACAGTCAATCCATCGGAAGCGGCGATTTTTTATGAAGTTCTCTTCTTCGTAAACGTGAGTGAAATTCATCAGGATGATGTTTGGCTTCATCGGCATCCTCCTTCCATGGTAACGGCCACCTTGATTACTCCATCCGCACGGCTTTCGAACAGGCGGTAAGCTTCTTCAATATCGGAGAGCGGAAAACGGTGGGTGATGAGCGGTGTGGTATCTATCTTTCCCTGTTCGATCAGACGGAGTATCTCGGCGCAATCGCATCCATCCACTCCACCCGTCTTGAAAGTCAGATTCTTACCATACATGTCGGGCAACGGAAGCACCTGCGGACGGTCGTAGAGGGCTACGACGGTGACCACAGCGTTGGGGCGTGCGCACTGCCATGCCAGGCGGAAGCTATCGTCCGAACCAGCTACTTCTATTACCACATCGGCGCCTCCATGAAGGCTGTGCGCAAGTACAAAGTCCTGACACGCGTCGGGTTCCGTCACCAACACATCAGGATAGTGTTCTTCGACAAAGCGTCTTCTTTCGGCCGACTTCTCGCAGACAATGATGCGCCGAGGCTGCTTCAAAAGGGCGCAAAGCAAGGTGCAGATGCCCGTCGGACCTGCTCCGATAAGCAGCACTGTATCATCAGGCTTAATCTCGGATATGCGGGCTGCCCAATAGCCTGTAGCCAGAATATCGCCCACGAAAAGAGCCTGTTCGTCGCTCACCGAGTCGGGGATGCGGTTCAGCCCCTGATCGGCATAGGGAACACGCACGTATTCGGCCTGTCCACCGTCGATGCGGCAGCCCAACGCCCAACCGCCATTGGCATCGGTGCAATTGTTTACATAGCCATGACGGCAAAAGAAGCATTCGCCGCAGAAGGTTTCTACGTTGACTGTCACCCTGTCGCCGGGCTTCACCGTCTTTACGGCAGAGCCTACTTGCTCGACGATGCCTACCATCTCGTGCCCCACGGTGATACCGGGCACAGCGCGAGGCACACTGCCATGCTTAATATGCAAATCGCTGGTGCAGATGCTTCCCAAGGTAACGCGCACCAGTACATCGCGCGGATCAATCAATTGCGGAATCGGTTTTTCGGTTAAGGCGAAGCGGCCTTTCTCAATGTAAGTATATGCAAGCATTTCTGTATTTCCTCCTTATAATATCAAATGGCAGACACAAACATACGAATAAAATCCGATAAGGTGTCCGCATGCAGGTACTTATTTTATCCGAACCGCCCGTGAACGAAAAATAGCAAATCTGCAACGATACATCCGAACAGATTAATTCGTAACTTGCGCCCCTAAACGCGATTTTCACCCTCCACAGCCTTGTTCGGGGGAGAGAAGCAGAAAACAAATCGCACTGAAAAAGCCGTTTGTAAGACTTACGTTTCCAAGTGAGAACAGAGCAACGGTTCACAAGCTCATATACTTACAAACGAATAAACTGATAAATTAAAAAACTTAATACATATATGGCTGACAACTATCTTGAAAACCAATTCGAGCAATACCAAGCACGCAAAGCCGCCTGGGAGCGAGAAAAAAAACTTGGCAAACGAAAGACGCATCCTACTCCCCCGCCGACAACCGACAAGGCGGCATCTGCCGAAAGCGTAAAGTCCGACACAGGAACCACACCGCCCTCGTGCGTGGACTGCGGCACCCAAAACTGTAAATACAAGACCAAGACTTATCCTGACTTCTGTCTGACTACCCACCTCGACCCTGCCGACCAGCAATGGGCTTTGGAGCGTTACGACGAAGGACGTAACCACGACATCATGGTGGCCAGTGCCGAAGTCGAATACGAAGGCTATTGCCAATGGACGCGTGTGGAAGAAATCATGCATTTTGCCCGTAAGATAGGCGCCCACAAGATAGGCATCGCCAACTGCATCGGCCTCGTCAGCGAAGCGCGCATCTTTGCCCGCATCCTGCGTGAAAACGGCTTCGAAGTCTATTCCGTCGTCTGCAAGGTGGCCGGACAGGCCAAATCATCAGTCGGCATCCCGCAGCAGTGCGAAAGTATCGGTGCAGCCATGTGCAACCCCATCCTGCAAGCACGCCTGCTGAACAAAGCCCAGACCGACCTGAACGTAGTCATCGGCCTGTGTGTGGGGCACGACAGCCTCTTCTACAAATATTCTGACGCCTACGTAACAACGTTGGTCACCAAAGACCGTGTAACGGGCAACAACCCCGCCGCCACGCTCTATACCGCCCACTCGTACTATCGCAAAAAACTTAGTTAACATCTCACCGACAATATGCTACACCGTTTTCACGTTCCCATCGACCACATCGCCTTGCCGACAAGATTTACTTACCCCTTCTGCTATACACCCCACCCCCTCTGCCTCATAGCTTCCTACGAAGTGCAGGAATACCTGAAGCAGCAGACCCAATGGAAGCAGGAGCTCGACGCTGGTAAGATGTTTGGCGTACTGGTAGTGCGCACTGCCGACGGCCAGTTGGGTTATCTGGCGGCTTTCTCGGGCATATTGGCTGGTAAAAACATGCACCCTTTCTTCGTACCGCCTGTCTACGACCTGCTTCAGCCCGACGGTTTCTTTAAGATCGAAGAAGAGCAGATCTCGCAGCTCAACGCACGCATCGACGCTATGCAGACCGACGAACAGTACATACACCAGAAAAACACACTACTCCAAAGAGAGAGAGCCGTACACAAGGTGCTCGACGATGCCAAAACCGCGATGAGAGAAGCCCGCCTGCGGCGAGAAGAACGCCGAAAAGAAGCCTCACTGACGCCCAAAGGCCGCCTCGCCCCCGACGAAGAAGCCGCCCTGATACGTGAAAGCCAGTTTCAGAAGGCCGAATACAAACGGCTCGAAAAACGCTTGTCCGCATGGCTCGACGCCTCGCGTAATCTGACCAACGAAGCAGAGGAAAAGATGGCTTGTCTGAGGTCGGAGCGCCGCCAGCGTTCCGCCGCCCTGCAACGGCGTCTGTTCGACCAATTCACCCTGCTGAACGCTAAGGGCGAACGCAAGAGCCTGCACGATATATTTATCCAAGATTTCGAAAAAATACCCCCCGCAGGAGCCGGCGAATGTGCTGCCCCCAAACTGCTTCAGCAAGCCTATCTGAACGGTTGGCAACCCATAGCTATGGCCGAATTCTGGTGGGGCCAGTCGCCCAAAACCGAAATACGTCGGCAGGGCAATTTCTACCCCGCCTGTAAGGGCAAGTGCGGGCCTATCCTATCGCATATGCTCGTCGGTCTGGATGTAGACGACAATCCGATGGAAAACTACCACACCATGCCCCAGGCACTGCCCATCGTTTACGAAGACAAATGGCTGGTGGTAGTCGACAAACCTGCGGGTATGCTCTCCGTACCCGGCAAGACCCCAGACTGCGTATCGGTATACAGCCTGATGCGCCAGCGCTACCCCGACGCCGAAGAGCCTATGATGGTGCACCGTCTGGACATGAACACATCGGGGCTGCTCATCGTCAGCAAAGTGAAGCGAGTGCACGAGGCTTTGCAGAAACAATTCGAAGAGCACCGCGTACGAAAACGCTACACCGCCCTGCTCGAAGGAACCGTGCCGAACGACAAAGGCCGCATCACACTGCCCCTCTGCCCCGACCCACACGACCGTCCGCGGCAACTGGTGCACACCATCTATGGCAAAGAAGCCATCACCGACTACGAAGTGCTGTGCCGCAGAGATGGCCGCACACTGGTAGCCTTCTACCCGCTGACGGGCCGCACCCACCAGCTTCGGGTGCATGCCGCCCATCCGCTGGGATTAGATTGCCCCATTGTGGGCGATGAACTATACGGGCACAAGGGTTCACGCCTCTGTCTGCATGCCGAATCGCTGGAGTTTGTCCACCCCATTACGGGCAAGCAGATGCACCTCCGTCGGAAAATCGACTTCTGGCTGGAGAGTTGGAAGAACAAGGAAAACGAAAGCGAAGAAATGTAACTGATATGAGCTCACGCATCGAAGAAGAACAGCAGACTGTCCGTCAGATGATACGCCTTTACTGCCGGCGGAAGGAGAAGAACAAAAGCCTGTGCGCAGCTTGCCGCGAACTGGAGGCGTATGCTTGTAAACGCCTGTCGCACTGTCCTTTTGGCGAGGAGAAGCCCACCTGCCGCCTCTGCACCGTGCATTGCTACAAACCGCAGATGAAGGAGCGGATGAAGAAGGTAATGCGCTATGCCGGTCCGCGGATGTTGCTCTATCATCCGATAGCGGCTGTCCGACATTTGTGGAGGGAGTATTTCTCGAAATAAACGCCGCACGCCTGATAGTAAAATAAATCACCACAAATTTCCAGATTTGCATAGAATAAGATAAAAATATGCAACAGTCTGAATAATCCGTGGTGAATATCGAAAAACGCCGTAGCGAGAGGCTTAATTGAAGTAGTACAAGAAAACGGCCACACCTTCGAGAGCTTTCTTCTTCTCGCCCTCAATCTCGATGGCAAACTTGATTTCGGCTTTGGCCACACCGCGCAGATTGGCCAGCGATTGCAGATCGGCCACCAGACGGATGCGCTGACCCGAAAGAACAGCCTGTCCGAACTTCATCTTCTCCATGCCATAGTTGATCATCATCTTCAGGTTGTTCACCTCGATAATCTGGCCCCACAAGTAAGGCAGCATCGAAAGGGTGAGATACCCGTGCGCGATGGTGCTGTGGAAGGGACTCTCCACCTTAGCACGCTCGGTGTCGACGTGAATCCACTGATGGTCGAGCGTAGCGTCGGCAAACAGATTGATGCGCTCCTGCGGCAATTCTACATAGTCGGACACGCCGATGCGCTGTCCTACCAATTTTTCAAAATCCTCGTACGAATTGATAACAACTTTTTCCATAAATTTCTTTTTAGATTTATAACGGCCAGCAAATATCGCCTTTTTTCGCCAAAAGCCAAAAGATAAGCGCAAGGATATACCCGATAAAAGTCAATTTTGGCGTATATTTGCACAAAGTCCGCCCACGGAAGAAGATGAAAGCCGGCGGACGCCAAACTTCTGAAGAACCGAAAAAATGATAACGCAAAAAGAATTTACCCTGACGCCCCACCGGAGGGGCTTCCACCTGGTGACCGACGAAATAGTGCGCAATCTGCCGCCCCTGCCCGAAGCGGGGCTGCTGCATCTGTTCATCAAGCACACATCGGCCGCGCTGAGCATCAACGAGAATGCCGACCCCGACGTACAGACGGACATGACAGCCATTTTCGACCGCCTGGTGCGCGAACGCGAACCTTACTATCAACATACCTGCGAGGGCGACGACGACATGCCAGCGCACGCCAAATCGACGCTGGTGGGAGCCTCGCTCACCATCCCCATCAGCCACGGACGCCTGAACATGGGCATCTGGCAGGGCATCTACCTGTGCGAGTTCCGAAACCGAGGCGGAGGAAGGCGGATTGTGGCGACGGTCGTTGGATAAATGAAAAAAAATGAAGAATGAAGAATTTCTAACGAATAACCGACCTGCGACAACCACTCGTAACTCGTAACTCATAACCCATAACTCGTAGCTCGTAGCTCGTAGCTTGTAGCTCGTAGCTTGTAACTCGTAGCTCATAACTCGTAGCTCATAACCCGTAACCCGTAGCTCGTAGCTTGTAGCTCGTAGCTCATAACTCGTAACTAAACAATGAAGAAAGCTATTATTATCGGAGCCACATCGGGCATAGGGCTCGAAGTGGCTCGCCTGCTGCTTCGGCGGGGATGGCGTATCGGCGTGGCCGGACGGCGCGAAGAGGCTTTACAAGCGCTGCGTAGCACGGCGCCCGAACGGGTGGAGACGGCACGCATCGACGTCACCCGCGACGATGCTCCCGAACGTCTGAGGGCGCTCATCGACCGGCTGGGCGGCATGGACCTGTTCTTCCTCAGCTCGGGCATCGGCTATCAGAATCCGACGCTCGACCCCGACATCGAACTTCGCACGGCGCGCACCAACGTCGAGGGGTTCACCCGCATGACAACGGCTGCTTTCGACTACTTCAGGCAACAGCAGACCGAGGGCCGACTGCCGAGCGAGGGCGGACACATCGCCGTCATAAGCTCCATCGCAGGCACCAAGGGGCTGGGAGCCGCACCGGCTTACTCGGCCACCAAACGCTTTCAGAACACCTACATCGACGCCCTGGAGCAGCTGGCCCGCATGCAGCACCTACGCATCTGCTTCACCGACATCCGTCCGGGCTTCGTAGCGACCGACCTGCTGCGAGGTGGCAGCTACCCCATGCTGATGCGTCCTGAGCGCGTAGCACAGCACATCGTAAGGGCGCTGGAGCGACGCAAACGGGTGGCCATCATCGACGTGCGCTATCGGCTGCTGGTGTTCTTCTGGAGGCTCATTCCACGGGCGATATGGAAGCGAATGCCGGTAGGAAGAAAAAAAATGAAGAATGAGGAATGAAGAATTAAGAATTAACCATTAACCATTAACCATTAACCATTTATCATTAACCATTTATCATTAAATAAAATGAAACAAAAGCCCATACCCATCATACTGACTGCCGGCATCGCCCTGTGCATCGGTGCCGCCTTGCCCCTGCTGACGGGAGGAAGCCCATTCGACCCGACGCGCGACTCGGTGAAGTCCGAAGTGCCCTACTGCGTGGCACCGCCCAGCGTGCCCGACCAGATTGTCTTTGCTGGACAAACCATCGACCTGAAACGCTACGACCACCGCGAGCGGATGGATCGCGAACTGATGTCGTTCACCTACATGCACTCCAGCACCATGCTCACCATCAAGCGCGCCAACCGCTACTTTCCCATCATCGAGCCCATCCTGAAGGAGAACGGCGTGCCCGACGACTTCAAGTACCTGGCCGTCATCGAGAGCAGCCTCAACACCCTGGCGCGAAGTCCGGCCGGAGCCGCAGGCCTGTGGCAATTCATGCCCGCCACGGGGCGCGAATACGGGCTGGAGGTGAATGCCAACATCGACGAGCGCTATCACGTGGAGAAGGAGACGCGAGCCGCCTGCCGCTACCTGAAGGATGCCTACGAGCGCTTCGGCAACTGGCTGTGCGTGGCCGCCTCGTACAACGCCGGACAGGGGCGCATTTCGTCCGAGATGAAGAAGCAGCTGGCCAGTCAGGCCGTCGACCTGTGGCTGGTGGAAGAAACCTCGCGCTACATGTTCCGCTTGTTGGCCGCTAAAGCCGTCGTCAGCGAGCCGCAGCGCTACGGCTTCCTGCTGAAACGCGAACACCTCTATCCGCCCATCCCCTACCGCGAAGTGACCGTCGACACCGGCATCGACTCGCTGGCTGTCTTTGCCCGCCGAGAGGGCATCACCTACGCCCAGCTGAAGGATGCCAACCCTTGGCTGCGCGAACGCTCGCTGGCCAACAAAAGCCGCCGCACTTACGTGCTGAAGATTCCTACACAGGCGGGCATGAACTACGACCCGCGGCAGACGGTGCCTCATCGGCGGGAGTGGGTGATCGACTGAAACGCCTGCGGGCGTTTCTCCCTCCCCGTCGTCGTCGCCGCTGTCGTTTCTCGTCGTCGGCAGCACGTCGGCGCCTCCCTTTTCGCCAACTTGCCAACCTGTTCACCCGCCAATCTGCCCTCTTGCCTCCTCCTTACCCCAACAAAGATACAGACAAGCGGTCGGAGAGCCATAAAACAGGCTGCTCTATCGTGTGAAAATCTGTTAATAAAACACCCATTCAGTGTTAATAAAGCTAACTCGTTGAAAAACAGCGCGCCGGAGGGAATTTTATACGATTTCACCTCATTTGTTTATTTTTATTTGCAAAATCAGACAGAATCGGCTTATCCTGTCGGCGTTACAGTATTACAGTTACAGTTAGGTAATTTTCGATTCGCAAATGAAGCCTAAGAGAGTAATATTATATATTATATATATTTATATATAAATATATATAATATATAATATTAAAAATTTTAACACTTTCTCTACTTTTGGGGTCGAAGTCCAAATTTACTTAACTGTAACTGTAATACTGTAACGCGGAACAGAGATTTTTCATTTTTTCAATATTGTGAATACTTGTTAATTTGTAAGCATTTGCATACAAAATCATATTCAGCCATCCGAATATAATTATTTTTTTTGACATCAAAAATAAAAGGCCGCAGGCATAAATTTTAACAATATAAAATATACAGAAGCAATGCAGCACCCCCAGCCGCGTTACAGTATTACAGTTACAGTTAAGTAAAAATCAGATATCAGTAGGTAGAGGCCGACACAAAACAACCCCAACAACATGTACTACTGCTGCTTTTCGGTCAGATACTTCCAATAGCGCACGGGCATGTCCTGCCGGTGCTTACGCGGATTGAGGCGCTCCTTGATGCAGATGGCCTTGAAGTAAGTTTGCCACAGCTGCTGAAAGAGGCGTTCGTCCTTGTCCAGCAGACTGTCGTCCAGACGGCCGGAGGCAAGGTGTGGCAGGTTGTCCGCCTCGTCGAAGGTGACGCGGCGAAGGTCCGTCAGGTCGTAGTAGAAACCATAGGCGCGACCCACGTCGTAGATCAGCCAGCGCTGGTCGGCAAAGCGGTCGCGGAAGTGGGCCACAATCAGCGGCAGGGCGTTCTTCTGCGGCTCGATGGCGGCAAAGTAGGTGCCGTCGGCCGTCTTCTGGAAGCGGACAAACTGCATCAGCCGGTGGGCCTCCTGGCTGACTCGCCTCCACATGCGTGTGAAGGCCAGCACGTCGGGGTCGGCAAAGTTGGTCTCGATGGAGCACGGGGCGTCGACAGCCTTGCGGATGTAGCGGAAGAGGAGCATGGGCGTCTCCGCCTCCTCGGCCAGCCAGCACTGCGCCAGGCAGTTCATGGCCGAAGCCGACAGCTTCTTCTGCAAACCGCGCCACACACGGTCGGCCTTGGCATCGTCGGTATGTACGGCAAACACCTCGTCGCAGAACAGCGGCAGGGGCTCGTCCGTGCCTTGCAATGCGTCGGGGAAGGTGCGGCGGGCGTAGGCCTCGAAAACGGCTGTCAAAAGGCCGGGAAAGGTGTTGTCGAACTGGAAGACGGTCATGTGAATGAAGAATTAATAATTAATAATTAAAAACGGCTATCTGTATTCATTCACTCTCCCCCCTCTCTTTCGGAGAGGGGCCGGGGGTGAGGCTCTCCCCCCACTCTATACTCAGCTGCCGCTCGTCCGTCAGTTTCTTGGGCTTGGTCACCAGCAGTCGGCGGACGCCTTGCGGGGTCAGCTCGTGGATGGTGCGGGCGGGCAGTTCGTTGCAGGTCAGGAAATATTGCGCTTTCTTCATCACCACGCCCATCTTCTTCAGCTCGTAGAAGCCCAGTCGCGAGAAGCGGCGCGAGGCCACGATGAGGCGGGCAGACTTCACACCCACGCCGGGGATGCGCAGCAGCAGTTCGTAGTCGGCACGGTTCACGTCGACGGGGAACTGCTCGGGATGGCGAAGAGCCCAGGCCAGTTTTGGGTCGACTTCGAGGTCGAGGTCGGGATAGGCGTCGTCGACAATCTCGTCGACCTTGAACTGATAGAAGCGCAACAGCCAGTCGGCCTGATACAGGCGGTTCTCGCGCACCAGCGGAGGCTGTTTCAGGGCGGGCAGGCGTTTGTCGTAGGTGTTCACCGAGACGTAGCCCGAATAGTAGACACGGCGCATCGTGGGGCGGCTGTACAGGGCGGACGACAGCGTGAGGATGTCGCGGTCGGTCTCCGACGTGGCACCCACAATCATCTGCGTGCTCTGTCCGGCGGGGGCAAATCGGGGCGCGTGGCGATGCTTCTTGCGCTCCTCGGCGCTTTCGAGCACACCCTGCTGGATGTATCGCATGGGGGCGAAGACACTCTGATGGTCTTTCTCGGGCGCCAGCAGCTTCAGGTTCTCCTCGCGGGGAATCTCGATGTTGACGCTCAGACGGTCGGCGTAGAGGCCGGCTTCGTTCACCAGCTCGCGGCTGGCGCCGGGGATGCTCTTCAGGTGGATGTAGCCGTTGAAGCGGTGCACCAGGCGCAGATCTTTGGCCACGCGCACCAGGCGCTCCATCGTGTAGTCGGGATTGCGCACCACACCGCTGCTCAGGAAGAGGCCCTCGATGTAGTTGCGGCGGTAGAACTCGATGGTCAGGTCCACCAACTCGCTGACCGACAGCGTGGCGCGCGGCAGGTCGTTGCTGCGGCGGTTGATGCAGTAAGCACAGTCGTAGATGCAATAGTTGGTCAGCATCACCTTCAGCAGGGAGATGCAGCGCCCGTCCTCGGCAAAGCTGTGGCAGATGCCCACGCCGCCCACGGTGTTGCCCAGCATGCCGGCTCGATTGGAGCGCACCGTTCCGCTGCTCGAACAGGAGACGTCGTACTTGGCCGACTCGGCCAGTATCTTCAGTTTATTCAGTACATTTTCGTTCATAATCATTCGCCGGAATCCCTCACTATCGGCCGGACAAAAATACAAAAATCTCTGCATCCTGATGCGCAGAAAGCCTATTTTTAAGATTCCGGCCGTCTGCCCTTCCGCCAGCTTCGACCATTCACATATCTATACAAAAAAAGACTGCCTCACCAATCGGGGCAGTCTTCTTTTCTTCTTCAGAAGGCTATACTTATTTAGCGGCTTCCAAAGATGCTTTACGGAAAGCTTTCATTGCTTTTTCGATTTCCAAAGAAGCCTTACGGGCACGGGTTCCAGCGGCTTTATTACCAGTTTCAATCTGTGCCTTCGCATCTTTTTCGAACGCTGCATACAATTCAGCAACCTTTTCAACTAATTCTTTCATAATCCTTTAAAATTACTCTGTTAATAATGTTTGGCAAAAATACATTCTTTCCTGGAATAAATGCAGAAAAAAAGATTTTTTTTTGAAATAAAAGCTGATTTTGTTCAAAAAGCAGGCATATCCGCGTTTTTTCACCTACTTTTGCAGCCATGAAAACGTTTACTGATACAGAATATATACACGCCTTGATAGCCGAAGGCGAACATCAGCAACAGGACTTCAAGTTCGAAATATCCGATGCGCGCAAGATAGCCAAAACCCTTTCGGCATTTGCCAACACCGACGGCGGACGGCTGCTGATCGGCGTGAAAGACAACGGAAAAATAGCCGGCGTACGCTCGGACGAAGAGCAATATATGATAGAGGCCGCCGCACAGCTGTATTGCTCGCCGCAAGTGGACTATCGCATGCACACCTACCAGGCCGAAGGACGGAGCGTCCTCGTGATCGAAGTAGAAGAAAGCCGGCAGAAACCCGTCTACGCCCGCGACGAATCGGGCAAGAACCTGGCCTACCTGCGCATCAAGGACGAAAACATACTGGCCACGCCCGTACACCTGCGCGTGTGGCAGCAAAGTGGCAATCCGCAAGGCGAACTCATCGAGTACACCCAGCGCGAACAGCTGCTGCTCGACCTGCTGCGCGAGAACGAGCTTCTGTCGCTGAACCGCTACTGCCGCATGGCCCGCCTCTCGCGCCACGCCGCCGAGCATCTGCTGGCCAAGTTCATCCGCTACGGCATTGTAGAGACCGTATTCGAAGGGCACAAGTTCCACTTCCGCCTGAAGCTGAGCTGAGGCAAGGTTCTCTCCTCCCTCCCCCTGATTGCCGACCGGCCTGGAGGCATAGAAGACGATTTGGAATGCTGACCGAAGAAAAATTAAGAAATAAGCCTTGCACAATATTGGTGTAAACCGACTTATTTCGTACTTTTGTAGCACAATTTCAATACTATTCATCAAACGATATGGGAATATTTACCAACTTATTCAAAAAAAATACTGAAGAGAATTCTTCAAAAAACGTAGAAGACTTCGTGTCACTGACCCGCGTATATTTTCAGTCGGTCATCGCTGCCAACCTGGGCATCACCAACATACGCTTTGTGCCCGACGTGGCCAACTTTAAGCGCCTGTTCAAGATCCCTACCCAAGGCGGACGACTGGGACAAGCCGAAAAAACAGCTTCGAAGAAGATGCTGATGCAAGACTACGGCCTTAGCGAAAACTTCTTCAAGGAAATCGACTCATCCGTTAAGAAGCACTGCCGTACGCAGAACGACGTACAGTCCTACCTCTTTATGTATCAGGGCTTTTCGAACGACCTGATGATGCTGATGGGCAACCTGATGCAATGGAAATTCCGCATGCCCTCCATCTTCAAAGGAGCCCTGCGCACCATGACCGAGAAGACCGTACACGAAGTATGCACCAAGACCGTGTGGAAAAAGGACGACGTACACAAGACAGCCGCTGCCGTGCGCCAATACAAGGAGCGCCTGGGCTACTCTGAACAATGGATGACCGAATACGTTTATAATGTAGTGATGCTGGCCAAGAAAGAACCGAAAAAGAAGGCCGAAGAAACCAAATCGTAGGTACAAAGCCCCACAACGACAGGGACAACCGGAGGAGGAGAGTTACCGTAAACAGAAAACAACCGCTTATGAAACAGAAGAAATTGCTTGCCCTGACCCTCTCACAACTGAGACAACTCTACCGTCACGAACTGCCCGAGCTGGACGAACTGGCCGCCCGAAGCGGCGACGAAGGCGACTTCAGGCAAAACCTGCTGGAGCACCTGGCCACCCATCCGCAGGCTGAGGGCGAAGCGTGCCGGCAGCTGCGCCTCCTGGCGGAGCACGACGGGCGGACAGTGTTCGAGCTGTCCACCGGCGAGCAGCTGCCCGTCAGCACCCTCTCCCTGCTCTTCCGCTTCCTGACGGGACAGTCGGACGCGGAGATGGAGACCGACGTGTTCGTCGACCTGTATGCCCAATTCAAGCGCCTGCAGCAACCCTCCCCCCATCTGCCTTCGCCCCAGCGCGTCAAGGCCTTGACCGAACGGTGGCCCTCGGGGCTGGACGAGGAGGTGCAGGAGATACGCGCCCGCAACAAGGAACGCATCATCCACGCCCTCATCCAGAAGATAGAGGGCCGCAAGAGTTCCCGCTACCACTTCGACGAAGGCGCGAGCTATGAAGAGAAATACCGTCTGGTGAGCGAATGGTGGGACGATTTCCGCTTCCACCTGGCCATGGCCGTCAAGGGGCCGAAGGAGCTGAACCGCTTCTTGGGCAATTCGCTTTCGGCGGAGACCATATACCTCCTTTCCAGGGCACGCAAGAAGGGTATGCCCTTCTTCGCCACCCCCTACTACCTCTCGCTCCTGAATTGCGGCACGGAGGGCTACGACGACGAAGCCCTGCGCAGCTACATCCTCTATTCGCCCCAACTGGTGGAGACCTACGGCGAAATACGCGCCTGGGAGCGCGAGGACGTGGTGGAGGCGGGCAAGCCCAACGCTGCCGGATGGCTCCTGCCCGACGGGCACAACATCCACCGCCGCTATCCCGAGGTGGCCATCCTCATCCCCGACACCCTGGGGCGCGCCTGCGGGGGTCTTTGTGCCTCCTGCCAGCGCATGTACGACTTCCAGAGCAAGCGCCTCAACTTCGAGTTCGACGAACTGCGCCCCAAAGAAAGCTGGGAGAAGAAGCTGCGCCGCCTGATGGCCTACTTCGAGGAGGACACCCAGCTGCGCGACATCCTCATCACGGGCGGCGACGCGCTGATGAGCCAAAACAAGACTCTGCAACACATCCTGGACGCCGTCTGCCGCATGGCCCAGCACAAGCGCAAAGCCAACCAGGCGCGCCCCGAAGGGCAGAAATATGCCGAACTGCAACGCATCCGACTGGGCTCGCGCCTGCCCGCCTACCTGCCCATGCGCATCAACGACGAGCTGGTGGAAATCCTGCGCGCCTTCAAGGAGAAGGCTTCGGCGGCAGGCATCAGCCAGTTCATCATCCAAACCCACTTCCAGACTCCGCTGGAGATGACGCCCGAAGCTGCCGAAGGCATCCGCAAGCTCCTCTCGGCCGGATGGCTGGTCACCAACCAGCTGGTGTACAACGTGGCGGCCTCGCGACGCGGACACACCACCCGTCTCCGCCAGGTGCTCAACCAACAGGGTGTAATACCTTACTACACCTTCTCCGTCAAGGGGTTTGAGGAAAACTACGCCGTATTCGCCCCTAACTGCCGCTCGCTGCAGGAGCAGTGCGAGGAGAAACGCCTCGGCCTCCTCCCTCCCGACGAGGCCCGCGCCCTCTCCGCCCGCCTGCAGGCCGCGCAAGACCCCGCTGACTGCATCCGCCGCTTCCTCAAGACGCATCACCTGCCCTTCCTCGCCACCGACCGCAATGTGCTGAACCTGCCTGCCATCGGCAAGAGCATGACCTTCAGCATGGTGGGCATCACGGCGGAGGGGAAGCGCATCCTCCGCTTCGACCACGACGGCACACGCCGCCACAGCCCCATCATCGACCGCATGGGGCAAATCTACATTGTGGAAAACAAGTCAGTGGCGGCCTACCTGCGACAGTTGCAGGCCATGGGCGAGGACATGGAAGAATACACCACCATCTGGAACTATACGCAGGGCGAGACCGAACCCCGCTTCAGTCTCTATGAATACCCCGACTTTCCCTTCCGCATCACAAAGGAAATCAGCAACCTGGAGATAACAGAGTAACCCCAAAGTCATCAAAGGAACGCAGCCACATGGAAACCGAACAACACCCTCTTGAACCCTTCCTGCCCGCCAACGCACGCCTGCTGATGTTGGGCAGCTTCCCGCCGCAACGCAAGCGCTGGAGCATGGAGTTCTATTACCCCAATTGGAATAACGACATGTGGCGCATCGTGGGCCTCATCTTCTTCGGCGACAGGGAGCACTTTGTGGTCAGGGGAGAAAAAGCCTTCTGCAAGGAGAGGCTCGTCGCATTTCTCCAAGAGAAGGGCATTGCCCTGTTCGACACCGCCACCGCCGTCCGCCGCCTGCAGGACAACGCGTCGGACAAGTTCCTCGAAGTAGTGCAGCCCACCGACGTTTCTGCTCTGCTCCGCCGTCTGCCAGTGTGCCGCGCCGTCGTCACCACAGGCGAAAAGGCTACCGATACCCTCTGTACACTGTTCGGCATCGAAGCCCCCAAGGTAGGCGACTTCGGCGAGTTCGTCTTCGACGGACGCCCCATGCGTCTGTATCGGATGCCCTCATCCTCGCGGGCCTATCCGCTGGCGCTGGAAAAAAAAGCGGCCGTCTATCGCCTTATGTATCAGGACTTGCAGATGCTTTGACAAACTTTTATTTGTCGAAGTGCTTGCATATTCAAAACTTTCCATTACCTTTGCAGCCGCAAACACGGGAATAGCTCAGTTGGTAGAGCATCGGTCTCCAAAACCGAGTGTCGGGAGTTCGAGCCTCTCTTCCCGTGCCAACCGAAGGAAGTTGAAACTGAAATGAGTTACAGCTTCCTTTTTTTGTATCAGATAAGCAGCATTTGGCGCGTCATGAAAACCCTCTACATCATCCTCGGAAGCCTGTCGCTCGGGCTGGGAGTAGCCGGCATCTTCCTGCCGATACTGCCCACCACCCCCTTTCTGCTACTGACGGCAGCTCTCTACTTCCGTGGCTCGCCACGCCTGTACGACTGGCTGCTACGACAAAAGCGGCTGGGCCCTTACATCCGCAACTTCCGCGAACATAAGGCCATACCGCTTCATGCCAAAATCGTCTCCGTAGGCCTGACGTGGCTCACCATCCTCTACTGCGTAGTCTTTCTGCTTCCGCAAGTATGGCTGAAGCTGTTGCTGCTGGCGTTGGCCGCGGGCATCAGCTGCCACATCCTGTCGTACAAGACGCTGAAATAGTTTTTCTTTCTGTTTCCGCTCTCGTTTTCTTGCTTCTAAGCCCCCTTTTTTGTGTGTGCAGCATTACTTCAGCACCACCAGCACCTTGCGGGCTCCGTGGGCCCCCATCACCAATGCCTGCTCGATGTCGGCCGTCTTCGAAGGACCCGAAATGAAGACCCCATAAGGATAGGCCTCCGACTTCAGAGCAGCATAGGCTTCGTGCATGTTATTGACAAGGCGGTTGCGGTCGACAACGATGAGCAAGGCCTCGGCTATGAAATAGAGCAGCTTATGCTTCACGGCCTGAGGTATCCACACAGCGCCGTTTTCGGCCACTCCTATCTCCCCCGGAACAACAGCCAGATCAATGCCGTTCAGCTCCTGCGCACGTTCCAAATCGTCAGGATTGAGCGTAGCACATGTAACTTCGGGCAGGTTCGAAGCAATGCTCCGCGCCTCGGGGAAGTAAGTACGAATCAGCGAGTCGAGGGTGTCACCCTCTTGCCACAAAACGGCATTGCCTCCCACCTGACGGCTGACATCGCAAAACTGACTGATCTTGTCTGCATAAGTCGTTGCCTTCACCGCCCACTGAGGATAATCGAAACGCTGGCGGGTGTTGAGGCGTATCTTGTTTAAAATTTCATCACGGCTGCTCATGGTTATTTCTCCTCCTTTCCTTGAACTTTATTCTTCTTCCACATTTCGTTGAACGACTCGGAAGCAAACTTGGGCAATTCACGTCCCTTTCCCCAGTCGTTCAGTCCGTTGTACTTCATAAACCGAGGCAAGGCATTCACCATCGGAGCTGCCCACAAAGCAGCATTAAACAGGTGCGGACGCTCCATCAGGAATTCCATGCCTTCCGACATGTATTGTTTCTCGGTGCTGGCCTTGCCGATGGCTTTCAAACCCTGACGCCATTTGTATATCTGCTCGCCCAGGTCAACCTTGGCCGGGCAAACGTTGGAGCAAGACAAGCAAAGCGAACAAGCCGACAGGTTGTCGTAATACTTCTGGGGGTCGTGAGCCATGCCCAGATTGATGCCGATGGGACCGGGGATGAAGTAGGTGTACGAATATCCCCCACTCCGCCGGTAGACAGGGCAGGTATTCATACACGCTCCGCATCGGATGCAGTTCAGCAGGCGGATGTGGTCGGCATTGGCCAACATCTCTGTACGTCCGTTATCTACGATAATAATGTGATACTCACCACCCTGACGCGGCGAGCGGAAATGTGAAGTATAGGTAGTGCTGGGTTGTCCGGTGCCCGAACGTGCCAGCAAGCGAGTAAAAACACCCAACGCATCCATGTCGGGCACAATCTTTTCGAGTCCGAAAGCCGATATGTTCAGCTTAGGGCAGGACATGCCCATGTCGGCATTGCCTTCGTTGGTGCACACCACCACATCGCCCGTCGAGGCTACTGCGAAGTTAGCCCCTGTCATGGCTGCATCCGCATTCAGAAAGATATTACGCAGATTCTTGCGGGCTACGTGCGTCAGATAAGTAGGATCATAGTTGCCTTTTTCGGCTCCCATCTCTTTTTCGAAGAGCTCGCCCACCTGCTGCCGCTTGATGTGGATAGCGGGCAACACTACATGGCTGGGCGGCAGGTGCATCAGTTGCAGAATGCGCTCGCCCAGGTCGGTCTCCACCGTGTCGATACCTTTCGATATCAGGAAGGGATCGAGTTCGCACTCTTCGGAAAGCATGGACTTACTCTTTACAAAGCGCTTCACACCGTGGCTGCTGAGCAGGTCGTAGATGATCTGACGATATTCTTCGGCATCTTTAGCCCAATGCACAATGGCGCCGTTGGCTGTTGCATTCTTTTCAAACTCTACCAACAACTCGTCCAGGTGGCTGTTGGAGTATAGTTTCAGCTGACAGGCCTTCTCGCGCAAGTCCTCCCATTCGGGCAGCTCGCGGCTTATCTTGTCTCGTTTGGCACGCACCATCCAGAGGGTTTCGTTGTGCCATGCCACCATGTCCTTGTCCTGAAGGAACTTCTCGGCGGCTTTTGAATGCTTGGTACTCATAGTTGTGAAGCTAATATTTCGACAATATGAATGGTTTTCACGGGCAGGTGCTCACGGTCGATGACGCCCTGCATGTGCATCAGACAAGAGCTGTCGGCGCCGGTGATGTATTCGGCTCCCGTCTCCATGTGATGTCTGATTTTATCCTGAGCCATACAGACGGACACCGCCTGCTCTTCGACGGCAAACATACCGCCAAAGCCGCAGCACTCGTCGGGATGGGCTGGTTCGAAGACTTCGATCCCTTGCACCATCGACAGCAGGTCGCGGAGCTTGTTGTAATAGGGGATGTTGCGCTCGCTGGGCGATGAGAGGTTCAACTCGCGCACGCCGTGGCAGCTGTTGTGGATGCTCACTTTGTGGGGGAAGCTGGCTTTCAGCGAGGAAGGCTTCAGCACGTCGTGTACAAACTCGCACAGGTCGTAGATTTTCCCTGCGCTCTGGCACTGGTGTCCTTCGTGCTTCAGGATGCCGGGATGGTTCAGTTTTACAAAGGCTACGCAACTGGCCGAAGGACCTACCACATAATCGTAGGCCTTGAACAGGTCGTCAAAACGAAGGGCCAGCTTCGCGGCCTCGCCCTCAAAACCGGCGTTGGCCATAGGCTGTCCGCAACATGTCTGGTCGAGCGGATAGTCGACGTCCACGCCCAGGCTTTTCAGCAGTTTGTAGGACGCCACTCCCACTTGCGGATAGATGGCGTTGATATAACATGGAATAAACAAACCTACCTTCATGGGTTCATCAGATTATAATGTATTGTTAATCATTTATTGAATATTGATCAGCTTATGCGTCTGCAGGCTGAGCCTCCAACGCGGATGCTCCAGGACGCAAGCCACCGTCTCGGCCGTGTTCAGGCACGAACAGGGCTGGAGGAAGAAGTGGGCGGCGGGCAGCTGCTCGTAGGGAGCCAGGTCCTGACCCTCGTACACCACCTTCACCTCGTCCATGCGCGTCAGCCTCAACGCTCCGCCTTGCTTGGGCGAGCAGGTCACCCAGTCGATGTTCGCAGGAAGGGGGCGGGTGCCGTTGGTTTCGATGCAGACGTATTTTCCTGCCTCATGCAAACGGTCGACAAAGGCCTCGTCGATCCACAGCGAAGGTTCGCCACCCGTCAAAATCACCATCGTAGAAGGATATCGGCAGACTTCGGCCACAATATCGTCGTCAGACATCATCACTCCACTTTCGTGCTGCGTATCGCAAAAAGAGCACTTCAGGTTGCAGCCCGAAAAACGTACAAATACCGCAGGCGTACCCGTGTGAAATCCTTCGCCTTGCAGGCTATAGAATATCTCGTTAATCTTTCTCATAGACAGCCATGTTTGACTCAGACTCCTGCACTTCAACTTTAAAACAGGTGGGTATCTGCTCACATACCCAACGGGCTATGTTTTCGGCTGTAGGATTAAAAGGAAGTACTTCGTTCAGATTGCGGTGATCGAGTTTCTCTTTCACCACCTGCTTGATGTGGCTGAAGTCGACTACCATTCCGTCGGCATTCAGCTCCTTCGAACGGCAATACACTGTGATAATCCAATTGTGACCATGCAAATTCTCGCATTTGCTACGATAAGAAAGGCTCAGACTGTGTGCAGCCGATACCTCCATGCGTTTGATAACTGTATACATACGAATTGTTAATACGCTGATTAATAGACTTTTTATCGATCATTGCATCTAATGTCACCTCGATGCGCCAGCAAAAATAATAAAAAAACAAACAATCTGTCCCCCTAAGCAGAATAACTTGCAGGCGAAATGTCTCAATTTCTACGTGCAAAGCCTCTTTAAGGTTCTCTGCTTAACAGGACAGATTGACTTATCATCGGTCGATCAAAATAGCAAACAAGACATCGTTTTGCCAATGACTGACTTATCTTCTTTTCTACTCATCCATTTCTTATTCAATACCCTTTATGGTCTTCATCAATTGCTCACCAAGACCGATGGTATATCCCTGCGAAACGAAGACTACACGGTTGAACGTATCGGCGATGATGAAGACAGGCAAATTGCCTGACCGCCTCAGCTTCATGTTCTCGGCTATCTGTTCGGCTATGCCGTCGGTGTCGATACCATAGATCACTGTCGAAGGAAGAGCCGGGAAGGAAGAAGGCGTGAACTTGGAAGCCTGCTTCTCGTCGGGGAACAGCAACACCATCTTGCGTCCCCACTTCTCCAGGTCGGCTTTCAAGGCAGCTATGTCGCGCAAAGCATGATTCGTAGGTTCCTGATTGACACCTAATACACCCACTACGAAGTAGCCGCGTCCGCAAGCCTGCAACAGGCTTTGCTGTCCGTCCGTTGCCTTGCCATCCCAACGGGTAAAGAGCGATTCGGAGTTGAAGTTGCCTATCACCTGTACTTCATCCTGACTTTCGCGCATCACAAGATCGATGCGGGTTGTCTGTCCCGGTTCGATGCTGAATGAAACCATCCGCGCAAGGACAGCGCCACTGGCCAGACGGGTGCCGGTGACCAACACATAACTGCCGGCATCCAGCGAAGTACCGTTCTTCAGCAAGCCGGCCCAGGTGGTGCCTTCCGCATTGTTGGCATTGCCTTCTTCATAGGTCAGCAACTGCAGCATACCTTCGGGGGTAAGTTTCGACAAAGTGAAGTGCGAATAATATTTAGGATTGTCCAACAACTTAATAGGAGTATAAGTTGCCACCAGTTTGCCACTCTTTCCTTCTTCTACTTCCGAAGTTGTTTTCTCGAAATCTACATCAATGGCTCCGTTGTCGTTCAGCAATTGAACCTTACCCGTCACTTCGTGAATGCGTGCGGGGATACCCATGCTGCGTGCCATCGATACGAAAAAGATGTCGCGACTGTGCGGATCGGCCAGACGGGCTTTCCATACACCGGCCGGAGATATGGGCGAAGCACCCAGATTACAGTTCTTGTCCACACGGATGTTTTCCGACACCCAAGCGACAAGTTTCATCGGTTCGGCCACGTAAGCTTTGCACTCTTCCTCGGAAACCACTTGCTTGAAGAAGGCTTTATAAGGCGTCAGTGCCTCGTTGCTGACACGCGGATTGCGCACATAGCGGCGGAAAAGGTCGGCATTGGGGCAAAGACGCGACAACATGTGGTCCAGCAATACGTCGAGGGTAACATCGCGCAGGTCTTTCTCCGAAATGCGTTGCAGCAGGTCGAAACCGCCCACCTTCGACTTCTCGGAGCGCAGACGAGCCATAAAGTTGGTGATGACGGCATGATTGCCACGCGAAGCCACCAGGATGCGGGCAGTAGCGTCCTCGTCCAGACGATACAGACGGGCAAACTCACGTGCCTTCTCGTCGGTCATGAAGGTGGCGGTATAGGCATTGCGGATGGAGTCTTCGTGTGCCAGACGACGGTCGTTCTCGGCGCGTTGCTCGGGCGTTACTTCGGGCAGGTTGGCATTCTCGGCAGGAGGCACGATGTCCAGATCGACGGCAAACGCGGCACCCGGCTCTTTATCAAGCTTCACTTGCAGCTCGCTGTCCTTGCCGAAAGAGAGTTTGGCAAAGCCTGTCTTTCCGCCTTTCGATGCCCACACCAGCATATCGCCCTTGCCGGCAGTCAGCGAGGCCTTGCCTTCGGCATCGGTCTGCTTGCGGGCTACGGTATAGAATTCGGCATAGTTATAGAGTTTGAACTCGACAATGGCATCGGGCACAGGCTTGCCTCCGGCATCTACTACCTGCACCACGGCACGGGCTGTCGGGGCGTAATTGTCTATCACATTGATTTCCGTATAGCAATTGGTCACGGACATAACTTCTTCGGGGCCTTCGTAGCGTCCGAACACCTTGGTGTGCATCAGCATTCCCCGGCTGGCTGGGGCGTTGAACCATCCCAGGTCAAGTACGGGCTCGGGCTCGCAGGCTCCCAAGAAGTGCCACTTGCCGTCGGCCCAGGCCTCCACCCAGGCATGATTGTCGTCGGTGTGCGCCCAACGGGGCGTATAGACCTGACGCGCCGGTATGCCTACCGAACGCAAAGCGGCCACCAGCAAGGTAGACTCTTCGCCGCAACGGCCATAAGCCGTACGGACAGTAGCCATAGGCGAACTGGTGCGGGCATCGCTTGGCTGATAGACGGCCTTCTCGTGACACCAGTGGTTCACTTCGAGGATGGCGTCGTGCAGCGAAAGTTGCTTCACGCGGTCTTTCAGTTCCTTATAGAATACGACACGTGCACTGTCCAGATGCTCGTTGTTCACCCGCGCCGGAAGCACAAAGTGACGGAACAGTTCTTCGGGAATATCGCCGCCCCAGGGCATTTCGTCGGCTGCCTGACGCGATGCACGCACGTTCATCAGGTGGAATTCGCCCGGATAATCGGTAATGTCGGCCAGGGGCATGTAGGCATAAAGAAACTCCAGTGCCTCGCGCTCGTACGTGTCAAGGTCGGTGTCGAGCACGGCAAACAGGTCGCCCTGCGGCATCTGTTTCTTTTTCAGTTCCAGGTCTTGTTCTACCTTGGCACGGTATTCGGCATCTTTGATGAAATGGGAATTGCCGCACGCTGCAAGCAAGCACGACAGCAATAAGAAGTAAAGGGGAAGAAAACGAGTTCGCATAAGATTAAATTTATGTTGGTTACTCGGACAAAGATACTGAATGATGAGCGCAATACAAAAAGAAGCCTGCTTATTTTTTATTGCCGAACCGCATCCCTCCCCTTCCGTTTCCGAATCGGCAGACTGCTTTTTATCACGGAAAAGGCTGGCATCTTCGGACAGAACTCCAAGCCTGTCGGACAGTGCACGCTGGCTGCACAGCCACTGCAAACAGGTTGCAGCATCACTGCAAAGGCGTTGCAGCGTCACTGCAAACCGCTTTGCAGCGACAGTGCAACGGGCGTGCACTGCTTCCGGCACCGGCGGAACGTCACTTCAACGTCAGCACCAAGGTGGTGTCAGCCTTCAGTTCGAAGCGGCAATCTTTATAGGCCGGCGGTCCCATCACACCTTCGGCATCGTTGCTGAAGCCATACTTCTCCAGCGGGATGCCGTAAGTGCCTGTGTCCAGCCGACCGTTTCCGTTGGCATCGTGAAAGACGGAAATGGCGTAACTTCCGACGGGAAGTCCCTGACAGGGAATGCGGACGGTGCTGTCTTTTGCTTCGACCCGAAACCCGGTCAAAGGTTTCTTCAGAAAAGTCTCTTCCGACGCATAAACGGCTACGAAGAGGGAACCCTCCGGCCGCTCGATGCCGCGTACTTCGATTGTCAGATTCGGTGTGCCCGACGTGCCGGCAAATGCTTCGGCCAGCAAGAGGCATCCAAGGGAAATAAACCATGTTTTCATAAGCTGTGTAAATGATGATGTGAATAATATAAAGTGATTTAAGTTTCGCAAGTGCTCAACTTATTAGTTGACAAGGCTTCAGTTAACAAGTCTACTAGGCTGGAACACCCTGTTTGATAAAGTGCCGCTTAAAACGACTCGCTACAAACGCCTTGTTAACTCGTCAACTTGTTGCTTGTCAACTGCAACTTGAGCTTGCGAAAGTTGAGTGAATATGATGCATACAGCCGGGCTGCCCCGCCTCAGAAGTTGGAGACGTCGTAAGCCGCCTTCTTGCCCAAGGTGATGAAGACGCCAACATAGAAGAAATGATCGTCCGACGCCCATACGGGCTGCCCGTCCACACGACCGAACTCGTTGCGGCGTCCCAGGATGTTTGTGGCCGAGGCGTGAATGATGACTTTCTTACTCGGGAGGAACGTCAGCCCCAAGTCCAGGCTGTTGTAGGGCTTCACTTCGTCGTTCAGCAGGCCGGGCAGCTGCGCATTGTGGTACGGACGGCCGCTGCTGAAGCGGTTGGTCACACCGATAATGGTGCGCAGGCGTGGCACGGAGTACTTCAGTGTGAGCGACGCATTGTGGCGGGTGGCGTATTGGGGCGTCGTCAGTTCGGCATACTCCCGATACTTCCTGCGGGATATATTATAGGTATAGGAAAGATAATACTCGAAATGATGCAGCGACACGTCGTCGAAGAAGAAGAGGTCGAAGCCCTTGCTATAGCCGTAGCCGTGCGAAGTAACCTGACGGACACCTGCCCCGTCGGTCTCGGCCAGCGCCAGCCGGCTATAGTCCTTGTAGTAACATTCGGCTTTCAACAGGCGCCCATTGCAGTCGTACCGGGCGCCTAAGTTGTATTGCACACAGACCTCCGAGGCCGGACGGGACTGCTGTACCAACCAGGCATTCTCGGGCAACTGCGTGTAGCGGCCTGCCGTGGCCGAAAACATCCAGCGGTCGCGATAGTAGTTCAGTGCCACGCGGGGCGAAAAGTTCCACGTACGGCCGGCCGACACATATTCCGTCCGGCAGGAAAGCTCCGCCTTGAGCGACTCCCACGGATAGTAAACGGCCGAGAGGAAGCCCGCCCCTATGGTGGGGCTGATGCGGTTGCGGCTGTCCACACCGGCCGAAGCGAAGGCGTAAGCGTCCTCGTAGTGCCGGAAGAATCCCTCCATGCCCGCCTCCATGCGAAGTGTCGGCGAGAAACGTTTTCCGGCCTTTACCTTCAGGTGCCACTCCTGCTGTTGCTCCTGCCAGCGGTCGCCTGCCACGGCTGCTCCGCCTATCTGTCGCGAATAGTGCGAATAAGCCACTCCGCCAAACCACTCCCAGCCGTCGGCTGCCCGGCGGCGAAACGTCGAGTTGAAGTAAACATTATCCTCGCCCAAGGCAAACAGTCGCCGCTCGTCTCCCTCGTACAGGGAGAAGTCGGTGCGGTCGTACTGGGCATAAACTTTCAGCACCGTACGGTCGTCGGGCGTATAACGTGCCTGCGAGGCGGCCGAATACATCCGGTAAGGCTTCTCGAAGTCGCGCCGTCCGCTGAAGATACGGTCGTAAAGGCTCAGACTCTGATAGTTAAGGTCGACCGAAACCGACCCTTTCGCGAAAGCACGCGTACCTCCGCCCCCAGCTCCTACCACCGAAGCATTCATTCCCAGTTTGGTGACGGGGCTGTGGTCTTTCGTCTCAAGCGGCAGCACAGCCGACAAGGCTTCACCATACTCCAACGGCGCACCGCCCGAAGCCAGATTGACCCCACTGAACATAAAGGTAGAATAACGGCTGCGCGCCGGAGTGTTCAGACTGACCGAGGTATAAGGATTGAGCACGTGCATGCCGTCGATGTACGTCTGTGTCTCGTAACTGCTGCCTCCGCGCACCAATAAACGCCCGCTTTCGCCCTCGACCTGCGTCCCCGGCAATGTCTGCAAGGCCTTGTACAGGTCGCCGTTCGCACCGCCCACGGTTGCCAGTCCGACGGGTTGCAAATCGCTCCAACGACTGTTGGCGGCCGGAGTCCTGTGACCTCTGACCACCACTTCGCCCAAGTCCACACTGTCCGTAAATAGTTGCAGGCGTATCGTATCGGTCGTGGTCGTCTGCGCACGGGCAACAGCTACGCATGCAAAAGCAAGGAAATATCCCATCCATAGAATTGCTTTTCTCCTCATTGTCTTCATCGTTTTTGTTTGATTCCGACAGCAAACATAGACGAAGAAAACAAGGCACAAAAATATCCGGGACAGACAGCCCGGATATGTGACCGGCAGACGTCCTCGTGTGACGAACGGCCTGCCTCTGTGACGAATGACTAAGCGTTCATCCCCTTCTCTATCATAGCCTTAACCTGCTTTGCATACGCCCGCGACACCGGCACTTCGTCCCGGCAACCCTCCAGACGCAAGCGGTATCCCTGCGAATTGCCCGACACATCGGTCACCTTGCCGATGTTGACCAGAAAAGCCCGATGGCAACGCACGATGAAGGGACAGCCTTCCACCGCCTGTTCCATCTGCTTCATGGTGATGCGCAACGTCTTCCGCACTTCTCTCTCTACGCTTCCACTCTCCGGAACATTGTGCTGCCCAGCAGGGCGACAAGTAATCTTCACATAGTTGCCTTCGGCTTCGGCAAACAAGAAGTCGGCCGCCTCCATTTCGAGCACTTCCTTGGTAGTTCCGGCAAAAATCAGGTGCAAACTTCCGGCATCGGTATCCCTGCTTTCGGCCACGGCAGCTGCCCGTCCCGGATGCTTCAGACAGGCATTCAGCTCGGTTGCCTCCCTCAGATTGCGCGCCAGCACTAAGTTGCGGTTCCACATAATAAAGAAAACAATGGGGAAAGGCGCCAACAACAGTACCCAAACCATGCTGATACCCAGCAAACGCCAATCGGGCGACAAGCCGAACACCCACGCCGTATACAGCCAGTTGAACAATCCTATCAGCAGACAGACAATCAGCGTATGGAGCAACTCCTTGCCCACCGTCCAGTTCTGTTCCTTGTGATAGGCAGGAAACAGCCAGGGCAACAGATAGACCATGATGCCCAGTGCTGCGGAAGATACCACGGCATAGCCCAGCAGCACAGGCAGCTTGCCGGTCTCCATCCGCGAAATGCCGAACGGCTGCAACAGATAAATAATCAGAAAGACGATCAGCGAAGGCACCACTACCGTTTTCCAACGTTTGCACAGCGCCGGATAAGGAGTTTGCAGAAGTTTTATCAGCTTTTTCATTGCTTTTTATATAAGACGGGCAAAGATATATAATATATTTGTAATATCCGGATAGCAAAACAGGGTTTCTTCAGAAGAAAATAGAATATGCAAGCATTATTTTTATGTTCTACAACATATACTTTGCGAACAATTTGTATCTTTGCAGTGTTATTAGAGAAAAGAAAAAGAAGTAAGAACCGCTTTCCGAAACGCGGGAAGCACAAAAAGAAGATGATTATGAAAAAAGACGTAAATGAAATTATGATGTTGCAGTACCGTATCAAACGTTATCAGTCGATGAGAAACGGTGCCATGTGCCAAGCCCTTAGTGGCAAACTCCAGAAACTGCTTGCCAAGCAGTAATCGGAACTGAATGTAAAAGCGCTTGCCTCCGCAAGCCTGATAAGATGTAAATAAACAACCCTTTAAATAAAATGAGTGAAGAGGATGTATCGCCAAAAGATACATTCTCTTTTTCTTTATCCCTGCACAAGGAGAAGGTAACAACTACCAACCTCGCCCCGACCTTCACTTACTCCCAGTCGCTGAACTCGAAACTGAGCTGCTCCCATACTCCTTTCTTCGCCTCTTCCTCGTGCGGATTGGAGATGGAAAGGCCGATGAGCCGGATGGGATGCTGCTCGTAATCGACTTCCTTCAGCAGTTGCTTGGCCAATGGCAGAATCTCGTCGAGCGTATGAAGTTCCTGCGGACGGGTCGTGCTGCGGGTTATCTGACTGAAGTCGTGAAACTTTATCTTCAACGTCAGCGTATTCCCCTTGAAGTTATGACGCTCCAGCCTGCCTGTCAGTTCCACCGCTACATGATACAGTTCGATGATTACCGACGAACGGCGGGAAATGTCCTTCTCCAACGTATGCTCGCAACCCACCGACTTACGGATGCGCACCGCCTCGACAGGACGCAAATCGATGCCTCGGGCAAAGTCGTAATAAACGCTCCCCATCTTGCCAAATTCCTGCGTCAGCATCGCAAGCGAACGGGTACGAAGCTGTTCGCCGTTGTGTATGCCCAGCAGGTGCATCTTCTTGGCTGTGACAGGCCCTACTCCCCAGAAACTTTCGATAGGCAAACGGGCAATAAAGTCGAGTGCCTGGTCGGGATGAATGGTGCACAGTCCGTCGGGTTTGCGGTAGTCGGAAGCAATCTTAGCCAGAAATTTGTTGTAGGAAACACCGGCTGAGGCCACCAGATTCAGTTGGCTGCGTATCTTCTGCTTTATCTCGCGGGCTATGTCGACAGCCAGTTCCATGCCCGGCTTGTTATGGGTGACATCCAGGAAAGCCTCATCCAGCGAAAGAGGTTCTATCAGGTCGGTATACTCGTGGAATATCTCGTGTATCTGACGCGACACTGCCTTGTACACGTCCATCCTGCCGGGAATGAAAATCAGGGAAGGGCACAAACGTTTGGCCTTCTGCGACGACATGGCCGACCGCACTCCATAGCGGCGAGCCTCGTAACTGGCCGTAGCCACTACTCCCCGCTCTTCGGCACGACCTACGGCAATAGGTTTGCCCCGCAACTCGGGATGGTCGCGCTGCTCTACGGATGCATAGAAGGCATCCATGTCGATGTGTATGATTTTACGTTCCATTGTCAGCTTTCCTTTTTTCGGCAAGGCAAGGACAAATATAGTGCACTTTTACGAAATAAAGGAATGACAGAAGTCAAATACAACGGAGGGGATGAGAAAAAAATGAAAGGATAAAAAAAGAACTTCCTGCCCGTCTTCGGATGCGTGTGGAGAGCGGACAGGAAGTTTATAACCGATTATTTCGACTTGAAAATAATCTTATAGATCTTAGGCATACCGTTATAACGGCATGTTACGGTAGCAAAGCCTTCGTCTGCCTTGGCCTGGTCGATCTTGATATCAACTTTCTTATTCGATGCCTTGGCAGTAACTTTGGGGAACGCCTTGCCAGCTGCGGCAACTTCGTAGACTACCTCGTAGTGCGAATAGTCGGCAATACCGTTTTCGTTTGTCGAGCGTACCGGCGTCTTGGGCAGTTCGATTACTTCGCCCCCTACCTTCACCGTCACTTCGGGTACTACCGGACGGACAATCGGATGCTTGGCCGAGCTGAATCCCAAACCGGACATATCGAACAGCGGAGCCTGGCCTTCGCCCTCGGCCACCAGATAGATGGCATGTTTCTTATCCAGATGATCTACCACATCAGCCACATTCAGCGTGAACTTGGTTTCTTTCTGTGCAGCACCTGCCGGAACTTCGATCACGCCAATCTTCTTGCCTTTCCATACGGCATTGTCCCACGGAGCATCCAGCCATACATTCACCTTGAATGCCTTGTCGGTACGCGGAGTGATGAAGAGGTTGAACACCGTACCGTTTCCGGGCTTCGTGCCTTCGAAAGCCTTGATGCCGTTCCTGTTCTTATCCAGTCCGCCAAAACCAAAGTACTTATAGCCGATGATGACACCGTTGCGTACTCCTGTTATTGGCATGTGGTTGTCCCATACATCCCAGGAATCCTGCTGAACGCCGGTATCGGACAGGTAGCAGGCATAACCGGCCGAGTAATAACGATACGGATCGAGACCGAAGATGTGGAATCCCTCGGAGGTAACTTCCGCTCCAGTATATTCGTGGCCGTTGCTGTCTTTGGCTGTCCACTTATGGTCGTCGGCATAAGCGTCGTAACCGGTAATGGTCACTTTACCGCCTTCGGATACCGGTTTCTCGTCCCACTCTACCTTGATGGGAGCCACTACAGCCTGACGCGCAAAACCGAAGTTACGGGGCGGACGGTGATAGAATACATACCACTGACCGTTGATTTCCTCGATACTGCCGTGCGTATTGTGTCCGCCATTGGTAGACACCAGCGACTTACCGTCCTCGCTTACTTCCGGACCACGCGAGTCTACAACGACGCCACCGATTTTCCACGGTCCGAGCGGAGTGTCACCATAAGCATAACGCAGGGTGGAGTTACTGCTTCCCATACCATAGTCGGGACCGGAGTAACCACTGTAAACCGATACATACTTATTTCCTACTTTACGGATGGAGGAAGCTTCGAAGAAGTTGAAAGCCCCCAAATCCTGTCCCGGATAGACGTTAGGATAAACGGCATCGGCCGGATCGCGAACTACGCCATACCGACGTCCTGCCGGCATATTAAATGGAATCACCTCCTTACCGGGACGTACCGAATACATGGTGTTCTGGTCCAACTCGGCAGCCGACGAACGCTGGAATCCCCAGAAGCCGTAGGCACGGAAGCCGATTTCGTAATCCGGATCGTTCGGGTCGGTGATCTGCTCTACATAAACCGAAGGGTCAAAGCCCATGATACTGCCCGGCAATGCCTTCCGACCGTCTTCGGTCACATTCACCGGAGTAAACGGTCCGTCCGGACGAGTGCTCTTTGCAACCATTGCCTCGCGGAACGGGCCACGGCTGTGCGGATACAGGTAGTACTCGCGAGTACCATCCCGACGGTTCACCTCCACGAGGTCGGGAGCATACATCACGTCCCATTGCCCGTCAATGTGATAGGTAAAAATCGGGCCTTCGTCACGCCAGTTCTGCAAGTCCTCTACCGGAGCAGACCAAGCACGGATATCCGGTCCGCAATAGCTGTCGAGACGCAAATCGTGCGAACCGATGATGTACACTCTGTACTTACCGGGATTGTCCGGGTCCTCAAACACGCGTGGCTCTCCATCGGGCACATGTTCCCACAAAGGGAGATAAGGGTTACCGATACTTTCAAACACAGGCTCTTTAACAGCTTCCCCGCCATCATCCGTTTTCGAAGAAAAAGCCCATCCACTAGCAGCCAGCGAAAGTGCGGCTACATACAAGAAGGTGCTTGGCCTTCTTTTTTGTCCATTTCTCTTGAGTTTCATAAATTATTAATTTTAAGGAATACTTTTTGCTGATATTCTGCAAGGCTTCAGCAAATTAAAAACATCTGTCTCAATGTTTACACATCACTGATAGACAAACCGTTAAGGACACATCCGCAACTCCTCGTCTATTATTGCGTGTAAAACGTACATGCAATATTGGCAATTTAATCGACATCTGCAAGAGAAAATATCGAAACCTGAGGGCAAAACAGGCAAAATCTGTTACCTCCGGCCATCGGCCCGGTGCAGGAAACAGACGGTCGGATACAAGAAGACCTTGCACGCGACAACAGAAAAAAATCTCATGAAAAGAAAGGTATCGGCCCCAACCTTTTCATCTACATCTTACGCCTCATCCGCCGATAGACGTATATGAATGCAGGAATCAGGAAAGCATCTGCAAACACCCATGCCGTAGGGTCGCCAAAGCAGACGGCCAAATAACCGAATACCGGTACGGCAAACACACTGACCAGGATTCTGGCTATCATCTCGGACACACCGGAAAGCATGGCCAGACTGGTATATCCGACTCCCTGAATGGTGTAGCGCAGGATACAGAGCAGGCCCAGTACGGGAAAGAACGATACCGAAACATGCAGGAACAAGGCCGTGTCCTTCAGAATCTCGGTCTCGGAAGTATCGACAAACAGCAAGGCAATCGTACGGGCACTGGTCATCAGTACCACGAAGGTAAAGGCCCAATAGATCATCATCATCAACGCACTCGACTTCACCCCTTGCCAGACACGTTCAGGCTTACCCGCACCGTAATTCTGTCCCGAATACGTAGCCATGGCTATGCCGAGACTTTCAAACGGGCACATAAAGAACATCTTGATGCGCATGGCAGCCGTAAAAGCAGCCACACAGGCGGTGCCCAGCGCATTGTTGGCACTCTGCAACATGATACTGCCAATGGCCGTTATCGAGAACTGAAGTCCCATCGGCACCCCGATATACATCAGCCGGCGAGCCAACGAAGCATCGTACTTACGTTCGGCAGGCGTCGTACGAAGAATATCGAACTTCTTCACCATATAGAAGTAGCAAAGGACAGCCGAAACAGCCTGCGACACCAGCGTGGCAATGGCCGCACCGGCTACTCCCCACCCCAGGACGAGGATGCAGAAAAGGTCGAGCACAATGTTCAACACCGTCGAAAGCAACAGGAACCAGAACGGGGTCTTACTGTCGCCCAAGGCACGGATGATGCTGGACAGCAGATTGTAGAAGAACGTACAGGGCACACCGATAAAGGTGAACAGCAGATAGCGGTATGCTCCCTCGAAGATATTGTCCGGCGTACGCATCCAGTGCAGGATATTGCCGCACAGCAGACTGGTAACTACGGCTATCACGACCGACATCACCGCTGCCAGCTGCAGACTGACGAACACATAACGGCGCATCGTCGTATAGTCGCATGCACCGAACTTCTGGGCGATGGGAATGCCGAAGCCGCCACAACATCCGTTGCAAAAACCCAGAATAAGAAAGACGACCGACGTGCTGGCGCCCACCGATGCCAGCGCATCAATGCCCAAGAAGCGTCCGACAATGGCCGCATCTACCAGCGAATAAGTCTGCTGGAGCAGATTGCCTAAAAGAAGAGGTAAAGCAAAATTAAATATCAATGGAAGGGAACGGCCTTCCGTCATTGCTTTAATGCTTGCCATATTGGTTTCCTTTCAACTGAAAAAACTGCTTTGCGCCAGATAATCGGGCGTTTCAGCGTATATAAACATCACACTCCCTCCCTTGATAGCGTCGATAATGGGGCGTGAAAGGGCACGGGGAACGGCCGGACATCCGAAACTGCGCCCCAGGCGCCGCCCACCGCTGATGACGGAAGGGTCGGCATAGTCGGCACCGTGCATCACGATGGCACGCTCGCGGGCGTGGTCGTTGATGCCCTTCTCCAGTCCGTTCAGAATCAGCGAATAACCGTTGCTGCCCTGATAGGTCGATTCGGTCAGATAAAATCCTAAGGAACTTTTCAGTGAGCCGTTTTCGTTCGAAAAAGAAGTGGCGTACATCTCTCCGCTATTCTTTCCGTGAGCCACCAGAGACGAGAACAGCATCTTACGTTCCTTCATGTCGAATACGAAAAGCCGCTCACGGGTCGATGGTTGCGAAAAGTCTATCAGCGTCAGCACGTCGCGCTTGCGTCCTGCCACCTTATAATATCCGGTTACTGCCTGCCTGAAAGCCTCCCAGCCGACAACCCCTTCCAAGTCCATCGAACGATACAGGGCTGCGCACCCCATCCCCTCGGAGACGGAAAGCGAAGGCATGCATTCTCTGTCTTCCACCCAAGTCACATGCGGCAGACACAGAAAAACAATCAACAACAATAACCTATTATTCAACACAATACGATACGATTCTTTTCGATTACCCTAAAAAAACTGCGCAAAATTACTGCTTTTCTGCCATACGTTCACTACGCATAAAGTTAAATAATACAAGTTTCCCCCTGTTCTTCACAGCCTTTGCCGCACCGATATAAGGAGGGAGACACCAATCATCCCGGATGATTGTATGAATCATCCCCGTTGATTGTAGGAATCATCCGGGATGATTGCACCCAAAGGCTATACATTTCATCCCCTTCCCTGCCTGAGAAGGAAGCCAGATGCAACTCTACTCGATGACAACAATCAGTGATTTCTCGGTCGGCGCCCAATCGTAGACAAACTTCGAATGCGACGTGGCATTGCGCACACACATGTGCGAGCGGGGGATGGTCCCCAACGACCAGCTGTACTCTATCATGGCCGTCCGTGGCACGTTGACGGGTACGCCGTGGATATAGGCACCGTTTGTGAAACGGCTGGCATAAGGTGCATAGCCGCCCGTTGCCGAGGAGCCGTCTTTCAGAAACACCATCTTCTGCTTTTTCTGCTGCAGCAGATACATGCCCAAGGGTGTTTCCTGCGCATAAGGCGGGGCATGGCGGCCGGTAGTTGCCGGATTCATGCTGCGGATGGCCCATTCGCCCGGGGCGGTACGCTCCAGGGTTGTAATGTTCTGGTCGAGGCGGTCGACGAAGACAACGTGATTGAAAATCGTACTATCGCTCAACTGTTTCAGATAGCATTCGGGCACCAGCCACTCCTCCTCCCACGTCACCGGATAGACCCTGCAGAAACTACCTACCTGCCCCCGCAGGTAGGCCAACGTTCCGTCGCGCCCATAACGTTCGGGTACCAGTGTATCACCCGGCAAATACATCGGCACGGACTGATAACGCTCCACTCCCAACGTATCGGCCACCCGCTTGTAGGCATTGCGCACATACTTGCGCACCAAAGGAGCCTCACGGTTCAGGTTCTTGTAGTTCTGGAGCACTACCCATCGCTCCTGCCCCCGCTGCATGTTTTCGATATAGGCCAGGCAGTTACGGATGACGTCCCACTTGAACGAACGCACCGTGTCCTGATAAGGATAGGTATCATCCAACGTATATTTATCGTACAGCAATTCTTTGGTCAGGTGAATGTCGTCTGCCCTCAACAGCTTTTCTTCGACAGGAAGAGGTTCTGCCGCCAACGTATCGACTATCTCCGAGGTCATGACTTCCGGCTTATACGTTTCCGACGCAGGCGTCACCTGCTTGCCGGCCTCGCGACATCCGACAAGCACACCCAGCAGCAACAGACTAAAAAAGATATCCAAGCGTTTCATAAACAGGACATAACAGTATACACGAATTTTACATACGAAAATAATATTTTTCTGAATACCGAACAATATATTCCCCACAAATTATGCAGCAAACTTATCCTTCCCGTAAAATACCCGACTCCTATTTCCATGCATCCCAACATGTTGCAATAGGATATTTCTAAAATCAAAAGCAATAGCCGATACTTGCATAAAAGCCTATTTTCTTCACCCGATCCGAATAATCAATAGTAGCACTGACAGGTCCCCAGAAACTGTTATAAGAATATTTTATACCCATTCCCCACATATCTTCTCCATGCAATATTTCATCCATTTGGCCTGCATGTAACATATAATTGCCCACACATGACAAATAATGTTTTTCTGCCAACTTGAACCATAAGTCAATCCGAGTTCCTATCGCTTTATTCTCTACATGCTCGGTATAGTGAATGCCATAAAATGATTGCTGTCCAAACATATACCGGTCATAACATTCTCCCCCTACAAAATTGGAATAATATCCGGGGACTTTATCTCCGAAAACAAAACGTCCAAACAATTCCGGTAATACACAGATTTTATCGCTTATGCTATACGCTCCTTTAATTCTAAATACAAAAGGAAAAAACATATAGCGGCTTTCATCAAATATCCTACCTACATACAATTCGGGAATCAGACGAACATTGACGCCACGGGTAGGCAGTTCTTTATCATCAAAATTATCATATTCTACATCAAAATATCCCGATAAGAAATAGTTTCCCATTTTCTGATGCAAAGCATCATTGTATGCCGAATACCACTGTGACGTATTGCTGAACCAGTCATATTGAATACCTGTTTTATAATTGAATCTTTTATGCGAATCGTTTTTCATGTATACTTCGACATGATTATTCAAATACGACAAATGTTCTTTGTCTTCACCATATTTATTCAAAATAAAGTCTTTATACGCAATGCGATATGAAGCTCCCAATTTATTCATATTATTAATTCTGAAATTATAGTCTAAATCCAGCCAGGCATTTTTATTGATTTTGGCGGTAGCCGTTACATTATGTTTCTTCCATTTACCAATCGCACCTTGAGCTTTCAGAAGTACCGATGCAATATCTTCCGTATCAATATGCACCCCTATACCAATATTTCCTTTTCCCTTTTCGTGCACAGATATAACCAGAGTATTTTCATTGGCACCATTGTCTGGAACTATCAAATAAGAAACACGGTCAAATAATCCTAATCCCTGTAAACTCCACACTACGCTCTCTGCATCGGCAGCAGAAATAGTCATATCTTTATCAATCTTCAACATCTTATTATAAAGGCTCATTTCATCCAACGTCTCCAAACCTTCTACACGGATAGAGTTTATATAAACCTGATTTGCCTTTTTCCTAAAAGCAGTCTTTTGCAGCGGAGTATAATCACCCAACTTCTTTTTCAAAGCAATGATATCGTCCCAATGCTCTCTAGCAACTTTCTCGCCCATTGCTATCATTGTATCTATAGCCGATTGCTTGAAATCTGCCGATGTATACCCTTTTAGTCCCGGATTCATATACAAGTCAACATCCTTCTTGTTTTTCCTGTATTTTTCTTCTCCTGATAAAAATGCTATCCTGTTGGCAATACTCACTACATTCCCGTAGTCTGGTTCAACAAAGGCTTCTGTACTTAAATCGACCCCAATAGTTATATCAGCCCCCATTTCTTTTGCTACATCAACAGGGAAATTATTGAAAATTCCTCCATCCACCAGTACCATGTCATTCCTATATACCGGCTCGAAAACACCGGGCACTGCCATACTGGTCCGCATTGCCAAAGGCAAATTGCCTTTCCTGATCACAATTTCTTTTCCACTTTTCAAGTCTCCTGCTACACAAGCAAAGGGTATAGGTAAAGAATCGAATGATTCTATCTGATGATACCCTGTTGTCAACCCTGTAAATTTATTCAGTATGCCTTGCCCTTTAATGATGCCAGATGGAGCAGATATCTTCTTATCTGCCCCTAAAGAGACATTTACAAGGAAATGCTCTTTTTCATATTTCGTATTAAACGAACTATACGGACGTGCTATCTGGTCGGTTAAAAGGAACATCCAATCTTGTGTCCTGACCATACTGTCAAGTTCTTCGGCAGTATAGCCAATGGAATAAAGACCACCTATTATTGCTCCCATGCTTGTACCGCTAATAAAATCTATAGGAATTTCAGCTTCTTCCAATACTTTAAGGACTCCAATATGGGCCACTCCTTTGGCTCCTCCTCCACTGAGAACCAAACCCACTTTGGGCCTCACCTCGCCCTGCGCCATTAGCCCATTCGTAAAACACAGACATAACAGAACAAGGCAAATTGCGTACTTACTCAAAGTCTGCTTTATCATAACTATATCATATTTTATCAATCCCATAAAATTCCACATCTTGAACTTAAATGATCTTACTTTCGCATAATTATCACCGCTGGTTGTTCCGCATAATCAGCCTCCACTTCATAATTGCAAACAATACAAAAACGCCATAAAAACCATCAGATAAATATTTGAAGTATTCAAACATTATCTGACAGTAAAATTATATAGCCTCACAAAAGACAAACGTCGTTTTATTGTCCTGTATCTTTCTGATACTGAGTAACCTTTATCTTATAATCAATACAAGCATCCGTATATCTATTGCGGCTCTTCTGATATAGTCCCTGTGCATCAAGCAACTCGGACAATGAACATATCCCCGAATGATAATTGTTTGTCTGCATCCTCAGATTCTCTTCCGATTCGCTGACAGCTGATTCTGCAAGTATAATCTGCTTATATGACTCAGTCAATAAATTCCAGCTCTGCTGCATTTTCAACTGTAACTTCTCCCCGCCATCCTGTTGCTGCTGTAGTGCCTTCTTTTCCTCTAACTTTGAACGCTTAAACTTATGGCTTCCTCCCCACCAATCAGAAATTGGTACACTGAGCGTAGCCATCATCACAAAATGATTGCGGCTTCTATCAAACATCCAATCTTCGTATGCATAAGTAACTCCTACTCCTACCGTAGGCAATTGTTGACCCAAAACAATTTTTCGTTTCAACTCATATACTTCCACATTCTTACCTAATAATTTATAAGCAGATAATGAAGGCAACATGGACTGATGATCCACTAAATATTCTGCGGGATTTTTTATCTCAACATCAATTTCAGGAACATCAATATATGATGCGGAATCGAGCGGAATGCCTATATACTGACACAAAGCCATTTTAGAAAGCTGCATTCCATTCTCTACCTGCAACCGTGTACTCTGCAATTCATTCTGTTTTAGCTGTACAGTCAACAAATCGTTATGAGTTGTTATGCCTGTTTTTACAGCAAGGCTTACATCTTTATGCAAATTCTGTAACAGCGTATCAAGTATGGCTAATGTTTTTTCTGCTTCCTTCAAAGACACTATTTTCCAAAAGTATGTCTCTGTTTCCAGTTCCACTTTGTCGGCCGTCATATTAAGTTGTAAACGTGACGCCTCCAATGCCGTTTTAGCCAATTTATTAGAGTTTACAATCTGCCCTCCTGCAAAAATAGGTTGTATGGCAGATGCCGTTATCAAATTTCCTTCCTCCAAAACACCCACTTCCATTGGTGTCTCCAATCCTAAAGAGGGAATTGGCGGTATGACACCTTCAATCAAATTATCATCGGCCTTATAAGAAACAGCCCCAGCCGTAATCTTAGGAAAATATTTTGTGAAAGCATCCTTTTGAGTCTGTTTGGCGGCAGCAACATCTATCCGGCCAGTTTGCATATCTACATTGTTCTTTAAAGCCATTCCCTTACATTCTTCCAATGTAAGAATGCGTTTCTCCTGTGCAATAACCTCTGATACTGTTCCAACAAACAATATGCTTAATATCAAGAATCTAATTTTCATATCCAACATAACATTTCATTATATTACTGGTTTTCAAACTGTAACAATCTTTTTCTCTTTTCACTGCTTCCACTGAATATCATCCAGTAGCATACGGGGAGCACAGTCAACAGAAATATCATTGTAATCAGTGTTCCGAAAAATATCACTGTCCCCATAGGCATCCAAAGTCCACTTCCTCCCAAAATCATTGGAATAACTCCCATAGAAGCAGCAGCCGATGTCAGAAAAATAGGGCGCATACGCCGAGATGCTGAATAATAAATGGCATCCTTCACACGCATTCCTTCCTTATCTCTTAATTCTTCAGCATAATCGACCATGATTATTTCATTACGTACAATAATACCCATAAGGCTCGTGATACCCAAAACACAAGTTACTCCAAAATCCAACCCCATAATTCTTAATCCGACAGCAGTACCAAACACACACAATCCCATACTGCCAAATATCAATAATGCTATGTTTATCCGATGGAAATGAGCTAACAGGATAAAAAATATCATAAAAGCAGCAATCTGCAGAGCAACCATGATAGTAGGCATGTTATCCTGATTCTCTTCCAATTCACCACCATACTCAACATGAATTGTAGAAGGCAAATTCAAACCTTTAATTAATTTATCTACTTTTTCATTGACAGATAAAGTATTGTATCCCCTACAGGGCTCACCAAGTATTGTAACTATATCCACTCCATTCCTACGTACAATCTGACCATCCTTCCAGATAGGAACAATATCTGCCACTTGCCTTAAGAGAACATTACTCATACCACCATAAGCCGGAATTTGCTCATTCATCAAGTCTACATTAGTTGACTTATCGGATTTGGTACTTTTCACGACGATTGGGACATTATAATCTCCTTCCCACACATTTGCCAAAGGCAATCCACTACCATATCGCAATGCCAATGTGCCCTCCAATACCATGTTGCTGATGCCCAAACGCGAAGCTTCGTCTTCCTTAAGCCTAACCTCTGTACAGGCAAGAGGTTCGTTACGATCTGTACGTACATGTTGCATCTCAGGCATATTTTTCATCAATGCAACTATCTGTTGTGCATAATATTTCAACGAATCTGAGTTTTCACCACTTAACCTTATCTCAATAGGATAAGTAGCCATACTGTATATCAATTGCTTAAATTTAATAGTAGCCTCAGGAAAATAGTTTGTATATTTAGGAGCCAGTTCATCCAATATTTCGACAGTTTCTTTCACACCTTTGGTATTCACTATGAATTGAGCGAAATTACTTCCTGGTATCTGAGGAGCATATGATGAATGGAATCGGGGAGAGTTACATCCCTTAAACGAAGTAACTGATACTACCCTCTCATCTTTCCGAATGATACGTTCCAAACTGTCTGCCACCATAGCGGTTTTCTCGATTGAAGTGCCTGTCGGCATATAAATTTCCACAGCAAACTGATTACGATCGGCTGTAGGCAACATACTCTGTGGTTGTCTGGCCAGCATAACACTTCCTATCACAACAGATATTATTCCGATAGCGACAACTGTTTTGGGATATGCAAAACATAATGCAAGTACCTTATCATAAAATGACTGCAAAGTATCAAGAAATGAAAAATGTTTTTCAGTACCCTGCTTCTTCGCAATCGGCTTACGAATAAAATAGAATTGCATGAAAGGTACCAAAAGCATCGCAACCAATAGTGATATTGCTAAAATCAAAGAGATAGCCCAAGGAAAGCTTAATAGAAAATCATGTACTAATCCAACTGTTATCATCAGAAACGGAAAGAATGTAATGCTGATAGCAAGTGTAGCCGATAAAATTGATTTAAAGAAATGTATCGTACTCTCTATCGAAGCATGCCAACGAGACATACCCTCGGACAAACGTTCCAAATAACTATCGATTATTACAATAGAATTATCTACAATCATTCCTAAAGTTACAATCAAGGCTGCCAATGTCACAGTATTCAGTTCCACACCAAACGCATGAAACAACCCAAGCGAGATAAATATGGTAATAGGTATTGTAGAAGCTGCGACCAAAGCCACTTTCATAGGCAACAATAACATAACCACAATGACAACAGCCACGATAGCAATCAACAGTTCGCGCAAGAAATTCTGTACGCTATCATCCACAACTTCACTTTGGTCTGTTATTCTATAAATGCCAACATCCGATGGCAAAGTACTTTTATATGCATCCAATGTTCGATTTACCTCCTCACCCATTTTGACAATATTTTGCCCCTTCTTCATCTCTACACTAAGCAAAATACATTTTTTACCATTATTGGTTATGTAACTTTCAAATGGTGCATATTCTCTTTTTACATCAGCAATGTCTTTCAATCTTATATGGTTGCCCAAAGGATCAGTATAGACAATGAGTTGCTGAATATCATAAACTGTATTCAACGATTCTGCTACATAAATAGGTTGAGTATATGAATCATCTTTTATTCTTCCTCCTGATGTTGTGAATCCTTTTGCAAACAATTTGGCTGCTATCATCTGGTCGTTAAGGACATATTTGGCCAACTTATCCTGATTAAGTACCACCGAGATCTGTTCTTTCTGCATACCATATACAGTCATACGGCCTACACTTTTCACTTTACGCAATCTGTCTTGCAAATCATCCATATAGTCTTTCAGTTCACGATAAGTTTTATCCTGACTTTCCATGGTTATAAGCAAAGCAGAAGTATCTCCAAAGTCATCCAATACTTGAACTGCTAAAACATTAGCAGGAAGTTGTGATTTAAAGCCTGATATGCCATGCTTAAATTTACTCCAGAATTCATCCTTATTATTCACCTCATCATTGAGTTCCACCTGAATATATGTTATACCATCCCGATTAGTCGAAAAACTCTTTTCCTTTTTTACTTCTTTATAACTGAAAATATAATTTTCAAGGGGCTTCGTCACCTGTTCTACCATTTCCTCGGATGTATTGCCTGGTGCTACTGCCACAACTAAGCCCTGACGAACAGTAAAATCAGGAAATTCATTCTTCCGCATTTCAGGAAGGCTGTATATACCTAATGCAACTAAACAACATACTACCAGAATAATAATCTGACGGTAGTGCATGGCCCATTCTACTGCATTTCTTTTTTTTCGTTTCATCTTTGTGAGAGTTTTTATTCCATAAATTCTTATAATGATATAACAGTACCTTCACACACCTTATGTTGACCGGATACTACTATTTCATCACCAGTTTGTAGCCCAGATTCAATCACAATACCATCAGCGATATATTTTCCACAAGTCACAAATCTTTTTATTGCCATACCATTCTGGTTTACCCATACAAAAGTTTTATTGTGCTCATCTATTTGAATAACGTTGGCTGGAAGTACAATGGCTGTTTTACATTTTTCGCCCATCACAAAAACATCCGTCACCATTCCGGGCAAAAGCTGATTATTTATATTTTCTACCATTATTTTTACTTCATACGAACGGGACAAAGAATTTGCTACAATTCCTTTCTCGACAACATAACCTTCAAAACACATATCATCTGCAGCAGAAATAATGACTGTCGCCTTGTTACCTATCTGTATATCGTTAATATCACTTTCCGGTACAAACACCTTTATTTTAACTTGCTGCATAGACACTAATTCTGCAACCGGCACTCCCGGAGCTACATTTTGTCCTATTTCCACTTTTTTATCTGCAATAACTCCACTAAATGGAGCTTTAAGGAAACAGTCATTTAATTTTTTCTCAGCCATTTCTTCCATTGCTTGTGCCTGCTGAAGTTTGCTTTGTACATCTACCCATTTTATTTCGGGCAAACTATTCTCTTCATACAGAACCTTTAGCCTATTATAAGCATCTTGTGCCTGACATAAAGAAGCTTTTGCCACATTATAGCTACTCTTAAAGGTTGTTGTATCTATAGAAGCTATAATTTGTCCTTTTACTACACGATCGCCAGTTTTCACATATATCCTGTCTATTGTACCCAATACGGAGAAACTTAAAGAAGTTCCATTTGATTCTTCAACCGTACCCGAATACCTCTTATCCATAGATAATGGAATGCTTGTTACTTGCATAAAATTCACCTTCGTAACCTTTCTATTAACAGCCTGATTAGCTGAGTTTTCCTGGCACCCTATTAAAAACATCGGTATAGCCAGGAATGGTACTAAACACATTTTCTTCATCTTCGATATTCATTATTTTTAATTAATACTCAGATTAATAGTCCTATCCATATTTTTTCGTCTGCAAATATCGGATATAAGAAATCATAGAAAAAGGTCATATTAAAGATAGAATTGTCCCTATTAATCAACAAAGTTGCATAATAGGAATTTATAAAATACATTTGTTTCAAAAAAACGAGTAAAGATGAAAAAGATAGAGTCTATATCAATTCAGCAGCTTGATAATAAAAAGCTTGCCCAAAACAGATTAAAATCTGACATATTGTTATCTGCTAACCTTGGTTTTGACGATACGCTATTCAAACATCCAAGCCGAATGGATGCATTCGCTGCCATTTTTTGTGTCAGTGGTAAGGCAGAAGTTCAGATAAACCTAAAGAAATATGTTCTAAAAAGCGGAACTTTAGCCCTTCATGTTCCTGAAAACATTATTCAGATCAATTCTTGTGAAAATCTGATTGTATATCCATTTATTATATCATCAGAATTCATACAAAAGATACATTTTGAAACCAAAGATCTGATGAACCTGTATATGGCAGCCAAAACTTCGCCTGTATTAGACTTACAATATAAAGATATTCATATATTAGAAAAGTACTATTATTTAATGGAGAGCATACTGCAATCGGAAACAACCTACAAAGACCGTATGACTATCGGGGTAACAAGTTCTTTTTTATATAAGATATATGATATACTTATCAAGAAACTAAAAGAAAAGGAGTACACAAGAAAAATACCCGAACGATGTGAAATTGTATTTGAAGATTTTATTAAAGAACTCAATCTATTTAATGGCACCAAACACTCTTTGTCATTCTTTGCACAAAGACTAAACCTTACCCCAAACTATCTTTCGTGTAGAGTAAAAGAATACAGTGGCAGAACTGCAACAGAATGGATTGAAGAATCTGTAATCCTTGAAGCCAAAACGATGTTAAAACATACCAACCTAACCATTCAGGAAATCGCCTATAAATTAAACTTTCCAACACAAACGTTTTTCGGCAAATACTTCAAACGTATAACTGGCATTTCACCGAAACAATATCGCATGTCTTAAAGAATATAACCGACTAAACTGTTATACTATAACTTGAGGAAATAATATACTGATCAAGAAACACACCACTTTTTACCAAAGCAACCTTTTTACTTTCCAACCACTTAACACTAGTTCTGCTAAAGAAATAACTACTTCCTCAATAAAAAAAGCCGCTGAGAAATCAGCGACTTTTTTTATTCATGTGGAGCTGGAGGGAATCGAACCCTCGTCCAAACGAGGAAATCATAAGCTTTCTACATGCTTATCTTTGCCTAAATTTTCGTGCAACGGCAGAACCAAAGCCATCAACCGCTGCCTTATCCTCTAAAACTTCATTTACAGTGCGAGGCCACCGCAAACTATCCCCGATGTAGCTGCACCACTTGACCGGAATGCTTCGGAGCAACAGCTTCCGAGTGATGTCCCGTCCCAGTACCTTGTACCGGGATTAAGCTTCAATCTACTGTACTTCGATTAAGCAGCGAGAGCGTAATTGTTTTCGCCAGATAAAATTTTGAAGACTGAGATTTAAGTGCCAATCGACGACGCACTGCATGCTTACTTACCATTTCTGCCCGCTGTCAAATCCAGTCAACCCCATGACTTTTTCATGCTTTTCAGCGTTCGAACGGCAAAGATAGGAATAATTTTCGAAAAGCCATACATCTTTCACCTATTTAGCAGGAAAAAACTGTAACCTTACCTTCTATTGAATAATAAGAGACACAAAATGTATGTTTTTACCACTTTCAGACCGATCTATCCACTATTTTTGCAGTGCTTTTATTTATTAACTAACCTTAAAACAGAAAAAGGACCATGAACAAGCTATTCATTGCTACCTTGCTACTAAGCGGCAGCACCTTTTTATCGGGACAAACTGTGCCCCGCATCCCTGAAACATACAAACCGTCGAAAAGCGAAATGTACCATAAAGGTTGGATCGATTTCAACAAGAACGGTGTAAAAGACGTATACGAAGATCCCTCCGCCCCTGTCGAAGCCCGCATTGAAAACCTGCTCGGCCAGATGACACTGGAAGAGAAAACTTGCCAGATGGTAACCCTCTACGGTTACAAACGGGTATTGAAGGACGATCTACCTACAGCCGAATGGAAAAAATCGCTTTGGAAAGACGGTATCGGCGCCATCGACGAACACCTCAACGGTTTTCAGCAATGGGGTCTTCCGCCTTCGGACAATCCTTATGTATGGCCTGCTTCACGACACGCCTGGGCACTGAACGAAGTACAACGTTTCTTTGTAGAAGAAACACGCCTGGGCATCCCCACCGACTTCACCAACGAAGGCATCCGCGGAATCGAAAGTTTCCGGGCCACTAACTTCCCCACTCAGTTAGGTTTGGGACATACTTGGAACCGCAAACTGATTCATCAGGTAGGACTCATCACCGGCCGTGAAGCACGCATGCTGGGCTACACTAATGTATATGCCCCCATCCTCGACGTGGGTCGCGACCAAAGATGGGGACGCTACGAAGAAGTTTATGGCGAATCACCTTATCTGGTAGCTGAACTGGGTATCGAAATGGTACGAGGGTTACAGCATAACCACCAAGTAACTTCTACAGGAAAACACTTCGTAGCATACAGCAACAATAAAGGTGCACGCGAAGGCATGGCACGTGTTGACCCGCAAATGTCGCCACGCGAAGTAGAAAATGTTCACGTATACCCCTTCCGCCGTGTCATTCAAGAAGCAGGCATGCTGGGCATCATGAGTTCGTACAACGACTATGACGGCTTCCCCATACAAGGCAGCTACTACTGGCTGACTACCCGCCTGCGTGGTGAAATGGGTTTCCGCGGATACGTCGTGTCCGACAGTGATGCCGTAGAGTACCTTTATACCAAGCACGGCACTGCCAAAGATATGAAAGAAGCTGTACGCCAGAGCGTAGAAGCCGGACTGAACGTACGCTGCACGTTCCGTTCGCCCGAATCGTTCGTATACCCCTTGCGCGAACTGGTAAAAGAAGGCGGACTGAGTGAAGAGCTGATCAACGACCGTGTACGCGACATCCTGCGGGTAAAATTCCTGGTAGGTTTGTTCGATTCTCCTTATCAGACCGACCTGGCCGGTGCCGACAAAGAAGTGGAAAAAGCCGAAAATGAAGCAATAGCCCTTCAGGCCTCACGCGAAAGCATCGTATTGCTGAAGAACGAATCGGAAGTACTGCCGCTCGACATCAACCAGATAAAGCGTATCGCCGTATGTGGTCCGAATGCGGATGAAGAAGGATATGCCCTGACTCATTACGGTCCGCTGGCAGTAGACGTGACCACCGTACTCGAAGGCATACAGGCCAAGGTGGAAGGTCGTGCCGAAGTAGTCTATACCAAAGGTTGCGAACTGGTAGATGCCCACTGGCCGGAAAGCGAACTGATAGACTATCCGCTGACAGCAGAGGAACAAGCCGAAATAGACCGTGCCGTCGAGAATGCATGTCAGTCGGACGTGGCCGTCGTTGTATTGGGCGGTGGTCAACGGACTTGTGGAGAAAACAAGTCGCGCAGCAGCCTCGACCTGCCGGGACGTCAATTGCAACTGCTTCAGGCCGTACAGGCAACAGGCAAACCCGTCGTACTGATTCTGATCAACGGGCGTCCGCTCTCTATCAACTGGGCCGACAAGTTCGTACCGGCCATCCTCGAAGCATGGTACCCCGGTTCCAAAGGAGGAACAGCACTGGCCGACATCCTGTTCGGTGATTACAATCCGGGAGGCAAGCTGACAGTAACCTTCCCCAAGAGCGTCGGACAGATACCTTTCAACTTCCCCTGCAAACCTTCGTCACAGGTTGACGGCGGACAGAACATGGGACCGGACGGCAACATGACCCGTGTAAACGGTGCCCTCTACCCCTTTGGCTATGGTCTGAGCTATACGACATTCGAGTATTCCGACCTCGAAATCTCGCCGAAGGTCATTACTCCCAACGAACGCGTACAAGTAAGTCTTAAAGTGACCAATACCGGAAAAAGAGCCGGCGACGAAGTAGTACAGCTCTATACGCGCGACGTCATCAGTTCTGTTACTACTTACGAGAAGAATCTGGCCGGATTCGAACGCATCCACCTCCGTCCGGGCGAAACACAAACGGTTACATTCACCCTCGACCGTAAACACCTTGAGCTGCTGAATGCTGACATGAAGTGGGTAGTAGAACCGGGCGAATTCAGCATCATGGCAGGAGCCTCATCCGAAGACATCCGCCTGAGCGGAATGCTTCAAGTAGAAGAATATGCAACCCGCCTGCAAGCCATCGAAGCACAAAAAACGCAAAGCCCCGTCACGGCCAGTACCAATCCGGAAAGCACAAGCCTGGTACTGGACGGCAAAGCCGACACTTCGTGGCAAGGAAATAAGGGAGATTACATCACCCTGTCGCTGGACAATTCTCCACACGTAGAAAAAGTGGATATTACATTCACCCGCGAAAACAACCTGCCAGCCGAATTTGAAATACAGCTGTCAGGCGGAGGCGGACAATTCCTCACAGTATACTCGGGCACCGTAAGTGAATACGGGAAAGCAATCACCTACAAATTCAAGGGAAGTACCGCAAGCGACCTGCGCATCGTGTTGAAAGACGACCGAGTGGGTGTAGCAGAAATAAAGCTGTAACAGGCACACTGTCAGTAACATCCTGAAATGTAAATTGGCACAATCTGACGTAAAGACTCAATAGAAATTGTTTGCGTCAGTTTGTGCCAATTGTGTTTTAAGATAACACTACTATAACCGCTGTTGAGCGACACTTGCATGGCTCATGAGAGACACTTGTACGGCTCGCGAGAGACACTTGCACGGCTCACGAGCAACACAAGTGTGGCTCACAGCGCCTGTATTCCTATAGTACGCCCTTCGAACTGGGCAATTCGAAATGATAAATGTCACGCTTCACAGCCATCTTCAGCGCACGGGCCAATGCCTTAAAGATGCCTTCTATCTTGTGATGTTCGTTCTGTCCTTCGGCTTTGATGTTCAGGTTCATGCGGGCAGCATCGCTCAACGACTTAAAGAAGTGAAGAAACATTTCCGTAGGCATCTCGCCTATCTTTTCACGACGAAACTCAGCATCCCAAACCAGCCAGGGGCGTCCGCCAAAGTCCAGGCAAACCTGACACAGACAATCGTCCATCGGCAAAGCATAACCGTAACGTTCGATTCCCCGTTTGCTGCCCAAAGCCTGATACAGACATTCGCCCAAAGCCAGTGCTGTATCCTCAATGGTGTGGTGTTCGTCTACTTCCAGGTCGCCTTTCACACGAATGGTCAAATCCATTCCTCCATGCTTACCTATCTGCTCCAGCATGTGGTCGAAGAAGCCCAAGCCGGTATCAATATCACACTTTCCGTCACCGTCCAGGTTGACTGCCACATAGATATCGGTCTCTTTCGTCGTACGGCGGACTTCTGCCCTGCGTTCGCCGGCAAAGAGGAACTCGGCAACCTTATCCCAGTCTGTCGTGGCCAATGCACACACTTGCAGAAGTCCTTCGCAAGCAGCCTGTCCGCCTTCTGCTACAGGCTTCAAGAGTTGTACGTTGTCGTTCAAAAATATAGCACGGCAACCCAGATTCTTAGCCAATTCCACATCGGTCGGACGATCGCCTATCACAAAACTGTTCGCCAAGTCGTATTCTGGATTGTGAAGATACTTTTCCAACATCCCTGTACGCGGCTTCCGGGTGGGTGCATTGTCGGCAGGCATACTTCGGTCAATGCAGACTTCATCGAACGTGATACCTTCGCCAGCTAGCGTTTTCATCATCAGGTTATGAGCCGGCCAGAAAGTCTCTTCAGGAAACGAAGCGGTGCCCAGTCCATCCTGATTGGTCACCATGACAAACTCAAAGTCAAGCTTACTGCGTATGAAACCCAAATTGCGCATCACCTTGGGGTAAAACTCCAGCTTCTCCAACGAATCCAGCTGATAATCGACTGGCGGCTCGATAACCAGCGTACCGTCGCGGTCAATAAAAAGAACTTTTTTCATCATCTGCTCACGAAAAGTTTTTCAATGCTTCTATCAGTTTGTTATTCTCAATCCGGGTGCCGACCGTCACGCGCAGACAGTTTCCGCACAACGTCACCGAATGACGGTTGCGCACGATGATGCCCTGCCCTACCAGATAATTGTATATCTTGACGGCATCTGTCACCCGCACCAAGAAGAAGTTGGCATTCGACGGATACATCTTGACCGTACAAGGCAACTTGGCAAACGCTGCCTCCAGGTATCCACGTTCTTCTTTCAAGGTCCGCACCCAACGCTCTACTTCGTAATAACGGTGCAGCATCTCAATGGCCTGTTTCTGTGTCAGGAGGTTGACATTATATGGATACTTTATCTTGTTGAACACGGCAATAATCTGAGGAGAAGCGAAAGCCATTCCGAGTCGGATAGCCGCACATCCCCAGGCTTTGGAGAACGTCTGCAGGACAATAAGATTGGGATATTTCTCCAGCTCGGTAAGGAAAGATGGCACTTCGGAAAAGTCGTTGTAGGCCTCATCCAAAACGACCAGCCCCTGAAAAGACGAAAGCAGCTTTTCTATTTCTGCACGCGGCAAATCATTGCCCGTAGGATTGTTGGGAGAACATAGAAAGATAACTTTCGTGTGCTCGTCGGCAGCAGCCAGCAGCTTGTCGGCCGAAAAGCAGAATTGTTCATCCAGCAACACCTTCCGATACTCTACATCGTTGACCTCAGCACATACCTGATACATGCCGTAAGTTGGGTCGATCGCCACAACGTTGTCTATACGGGGCTCGCAAAAGGCACGGAATACCAAGTCGATAGCTTCGTCACTGCCATTCCCCAGAAAGATATGATCGGCGCCAACTTTCTTTACTTTAGCCAATTCGTTTTTCAGTTCGCATTGCAAAGGATCTGGATAACGGTTGTGAGGACCGTTATAGGGATTCTCATTGGCATCCAAAAAAACAGAAGCCTCTACTCCCTTATATTCATCGCGTGCCGAAGAATAAGGCTTCAAGCGCCAAATGTTCGGACGGGTCAGTTCCTGTATTGTTTTCATGATTAGTCGCTTTAAGTTATTGTAAGGCTTTCAATCTCACGGTTATCGCATTCTTATGTGCATCCAAATGCTCATTAGCTGCCATGACTTCAATGGCCGGACCGATATGGCGAATGCCTTCCGGCTGAATCTCCTGGAAAGTAATCTTACGGATAAAACTGTCGAGGCTCACCCCGCTATAAGCCTTGGCATAGCCATTGGTAGGCAACGTGTGATTGGTACCCGAAGCATAATCGCCCGCACTCTCGGGAGAAAGGTGACCAAGAAATACGGAACCGGCATTCACCACCCGCTCGGCAACCGACAGATAATCGGCCGTCTCTACAATCAGGTGCTCGGGGGCATAGGCATTGGTCAGTTCGATGGCTTCGTCCAGACTGCGTACCACAATCAGCTTACTGTTGGCAAGCGACTTGCTGGCAATCTCCTTACGGGGCAGAAGTTCAAGCTGTCGCTCTACTTCGGCCTTGACGGCTTGCTGTAACGACTCGGAAGTGGTAATCAACATAGCCTGGCTGTCTACTCCATGCTCGGCCTGACTCAACAAATCGGCGGCAACAAAAGCCGGATTGGCTGTTTCGTCGGCCAGCACCTCTACTTCGGACGGACCGGCAGGCATATCAATAGCTACATCGCGCAGGCTGACCAGCTGTTTGGCTGCCGTGACGTACTGATTACCAGGACCAAATATTTTGTATACTCGTGGCACACTCTCCGTACCATAAGCCATAGAAGCAATGGCCTGTATTCCACCAGCCTTGAAGATACGACTTACGCCTGCTACCTTGGCGGCAAAAAGTACGGCCGGATGTACCTTGCCGTCACGTCCCGGAGGGGTACAAAGCACAATTTCTCCACAACCTGCAATCTTGGCCGGCACAGCCAGCATCAGTACGGTAGAAAACAAGGGAGCCGTACCACCGGGAATATAAAGACCAACCTTTTCAATGGGCACTGCCTTTTGCCAGCAGGTTACTCCTGCACTGGTTGTCACTTTCTTACCCTCAAATCGTTGCGCAGCATGGAAAGTCTCTATGTTTTGTTTAGCCAAACGGATGGCCTGTTTCAGTTCTTCATCAATCAGGCTGTCTGCTTCGGCCCACTCTTCTTCGGAAACAGCAAGCGAAGCAAGTTGCACTTTGTCAAACTGCTCTTCATAAGCCAGGACAGCACGATCGCCTTCGGCCTTCACTCGATTAATGACGCTTCGTACCGTGTCAAACAAGTCCTCGGTATTCATAACCGGACGTTTCAGCAAATCAGCCCATTGAGCCTTATCTGGATATGTAACAAGAATCATAGTAATAAACGGTTAAATAATCATTTTTTCTATCGGCAACACCAGGATACCCTCAGCTCCCAATGCTTTCAGCTTACCAATAATTTCCCAAAAGCACTGTTCATCAAGTACCGTATGTACAGAGCACCATCCTTTTTGTGCCAATGGCATTACCGTCGGACTCTTCATTCCCGGCAGTACAGCAACGATTTCTTTCAGTTTCTCTTCTGGCACATTCATCAGTACATATTTCTTATCTTCTGCCGTACGCACTGCATCCATACGGAAAAGCAGTTCGCGAAGAATTTCTTGTTTCTCCGGACAGAGATTCTTGTTGCCAATCAGTAGCGCTTCGGATTTCATTACCACTTCTACTTCCTTCAAGCGGTTACTTACCAATGTCGAACCTGAACTGACAATATCGAAAATCGCATCGGCCAAACCGATACCCGGCGAAACCTCTACCGATCCGGTGATGACATGAACTTCGGCATTCACTCCCTGTTCTTTCAAAAAGTTCGACAAGATGCCGGGATACGATGTAGCTATCTTCTTCCCCTCGAACCACTGAATGCCCGAATACTCAATGTCCTTCGGCATAGCCAATGACAAACGGCATTTACTGAACCCCAGACGTTTGATGATTTCAGCATCTTCGCCTTTCTCCATAAATTCATTTTCACCAACGATACCTATATCGGCTACTCCGGTTGCCACAGTCTGTGGTATGTCGTCGTCGCGCAAGAACAACACTTCCACAGGGAAATTAGTCGATTGTACCAACAGGGTACGCTTTGTCGCACTAAGTTTTATATCCGACTCTTCAAGAAATGACATGGTCTCGTCATAAAGACGCCCCTTGGCCTGCACTGCAATTCTTAGTAACATAACTTCATCTAACTGTTTATATATTAGTATTCATGATTATTATTTCTCAAACAATAAATCAGGTAAGTACAAATAAAAAACGAGACCTACCCCATATCCGGTAAGCCTCGTTCATTTATGTCTTTTTTACATTACACATACACTCATTCGCCCACCGAATTATTCGCCAGGATGATGATGGTGATGATGTGTAATGACTGTTCTCATGCTCTTTCTTTATTGTTACAGCGACAAAAGTAAAGTATTCGTTTGTAATATCCAAAGATTTATCACAAAATATTCCGTTTACCTATCACTTTTTCACCATGCAAAAACAAAAATGCTACAAAAGACATCAAACCAAAGGTAAAATCTCCTCCGACTCAACATCACAATGATGGAAATGCATCTCTTGCTCAGCTTTCTCACGCGGAAAAGTGAAATAAGTACAGATAGCTTCTGTACAGAGTTCACCGGCACTGTTGTACAAACGTGCTTCGATGACAGCTAGGTTTCTTTTCTGTTCGCGCAATGAAGCACGCAACACAACATGTGTATCATTTGTTGAGATAGACTTCCGGAAACGCGTTTCCATTTTCGAAGTCACACCGCCTGTCTGCAATTTACGAAATACGACCCAACCGCAGATCTCGTCAAGCAACACTGACTGGATGCCACCATGCAACGTATTCAGCCATCCCTGATACTCGGGACGAGGTTTCCATACACTAACTATCTCGTCACCGTCTTCATAAAACACCATTCTCACTCCAGCTTCATTATCAGGCGAACAGCCAAAACAATTATAGCCTTCCATATCTTTCCATGGATTGATAATCTTTCTCATAGCCTCTATTTTTATGACCTTAGAACTATAAATTATTAATGTAGCAGCGAAGATAAAAAATGTCCCGTAGAAATCATAATCCTACGGGACACAACTAATGCCTAAATCAAACTTCTTTTTACCTTAAGCATGTTATTTCCATTTCTTCACACCTTTGGAATTTTCAGGAGTGGCCTCTATCAGACTTAAAGCAAAACCACCACTTCGTGCTTCTTTGACAGACAGACGGGTTTTAGACGTTACAATTCCCTTCTTTATCTGATATTCGGTCGGATTCTCCTTGTAATCGGCCGTCTTTCCGTCGGCATATAAAGTTGCCACATATTTCTTACCCGGCTCCAGAAAATCAAGAGCAAATGTAGCTGTGCGGGTATTCTCGTCAGTAATACCTCCCACAAACCAGTTACTTGTACCTTTGGCTTTACGTGCGATAGTCAGGTAGTCACCCGGCTCGGCTTCGATGTACTTGCTTTCGTCCCAATCAACCGCCACATCTTTAATGAACTGGAAAGCATCCATGTACTTCTCGTAATTCTGCACCAAATCGGCAGCCATCTGCAAAGGACTATAGAGCGTTACATAAAGCGCCAGCTGTTTGCACAATGTAGTTTGCACCTGGCCATGTGGCAAATCGCCCATAAACTCCAGTTTAGTATCGAAAATTCCCGGAGTATAATCCATCGGACCGCCAATCAGTCGGGTAAAAGGAAGCAATGTGGTATGGAATGGCTTGCTGCCACCAAAGGCTTCGTACTCGGTTCCGCGTGCCGATTCGTTCCCTATCAGATTAGGATAAGTACGGCACAGACCTGTAGGACGGACAGCCTCGTGAGCATTGACACAAATCTTATATTCGGCAGCTTTCTTCACAGCATAAAGATAATGGTTGTTCATCCACTGTCCGTAATGATGTTCACCACGAGGAATGATGTTGCCTACATAGCCGCTTTTTACTGCATTATAACCATTGTCTACCATAAACTGATAGGCCTGATCCATGTGACGTTCATAATTGCGAACGGAAGAAGAAGTTTCGTGATGCATCATCAGTTTGACTCCCTTACTATGAGCATACTCATTAAGCATCTTCACATCAAAGTCCGGATAAGGTGTGACAAAGTCGAACACATAATCCTTGGAATGTCCGAACCAGTCTTCCCAACCTTCATTCCAACCTTCGACAAGAACCTGGTCCAGTCCGTTTTCTGCAGCGAAATCGATATAGCGTTTCACGTTTTCGTTGGTAGCACCATGACGTCCGTTTGGCTTGGTCTTTTTATAATCAGTCTCACCCAGCTTCACTGAAGGAAGTTCGTCTGTATAAGCCCAGGTACTCTTACCGGCAATCATTTCCCACCATACGCCTACATACTTAACAGGCTTAATCCACGATACATCCTCGTAAGCACAAGGTTCGTTCAGGTTAAGTGTAATACGCGAAGCCAATATGTCGCGGGCATCATCACTGACAATCACTGTACGCCAAGGTGATGTACAAGGAGCTTGCAGATAACCCTTATTTCCTTGCGCATCAGGAGTAAGCCAAGACTCAAAAATGAAATTCTTGTCATCCAGATTAAGATGCATACAAGAGTAATCTACCAAAGCGGCTTCGTGCAGATTGATATACAATCCGTCAGCCGTCTTCAGTTGAAGCGAGGTCTGCACACCTGTAGGAGAAAACGGAGTTTGCGAAGAGTTAGGAGTGATGGCTCCTTCCATCAAACCACGTATTTCCGAAAGTTTAGATTCGGTATAGTCATACTCCTGTGTGTCATAGTCACCGGGAATCCAGAAAGCAGTATGGTCGCCCGTCATGGCAAACTGAGTATGCTCCTCCTTAATCACAAAGTAATTCAGATTTTTCTGTAAAGGAAACTCGTAACGAAAGCCCAAACCATCGTCGAACAGACGGAAACGGATAATGATATTACGTTCCTGTGCCTTCTGATTCAGCGTAACGGCAAGTTCATTGTAATAGTTGCGTATCTGCTTTTCTTCTCCCCAAACGGGTTCCCAAGTTTCATCAAAAGTGGAAGTTTTGGTATCGGTCAGTGTAAAACCATTCATCAGACCGGGATCATCTTTCAACTCCAACCCTAACTTAGAAGGCTTGATGACAACCTTTCCTTTATAAGAAAGTTCATAAACGGGTTCCCCCTGCGCATTTACAGAAAAGTTAAGCTGAAGTTGCCCATTAGGAGAAGTGATACTTTCTGCCATAGCTGCGCTACAAGCAAAAAGCGCAAAGATAAAACAAGCAAATTTCGTACAGATAGTTTTCATGTTTCTCATGTTATATGGTTGATTAATAATTATCATACCACAAAGATAAAAAGGAAAAGACTTTTAAAGAAGAAGGACAAACAGAAAAGACTTAAGAAAGCAATACAAACGTTTGCATACACCCTTCCAGCAGAGAAAATGACATGTCTTTACTACGTATCTATCCGAAATCCACCGTTTTTTGTTTCAGAAAAGTTGCGATCTTAGCCCTCAAAAAAAACATCTATCTACTCTACTAAATGCGTCTTCTGCGTAAGCATTCGATAAACTACAAGTTTTAAACCTTTATATACAACAATAGCGACT
>OGEZ01000164.1_pt1 | contig 72765 bp, 60 predicted proteins | sample 1570831 | NCBI WGS metagenome assembly OGEZ01 (sample SAMEA2582059, study PRJEB24529) | metagenome | biome: Human gut stool | place: China | collected 2011 | reverse complement strand
CCACCATAGACCTTTGTCTGAATGTTTTTTGGTGGGCGGAATTTAGGAAACACAAAGGAGGCATCAAACTTCATACCTTGTATGATGTAAAGACTTCCATACCGACAATCGTACTGGTAACCAATGCTAAAGTACATGACGTAAACATGCTGGATGAGTTGAGTTATGAAAAGGGAAGTTTCTATATCATGGATAAAGGATATGTTGACTTCACCCGTTTGCATAAGCTTCACACCTGTGGTGCTTACTTCGTTACACGTGCAAAGGATAATATGAGATTCCGTAGAATGTATTCCCGTGAAGTCGATAAAACAACCGGAATAAAATGTGACCAGATTGGAATACTTGAAACGTATAAATCGCTCAAAGCATATCCGGACAAACTTCGGCGGGTTAAATACTACGATGAAGAACTGGGCAGAGAATTTGTGTTCATCACCAACAACATGGAACTCTCAGCAGAGGAAGTAGCCTTGCTATACAAGAACCGTTGGCAGGTGGAACTATTTTTCAAATGGATAAAGCAACACCTGAAAGTAAAATCTTTTTGGGGAACCACGATGAATGCAGTCAAGACACAAGTCTACTGTGCCATCATAACATACTGTCTGGTTGCCATTGTCGCTTACAAATTGAAAGTTAACCGTCCAATCTACGAAATCCTACAAATTTTGAGTTTTTCTCTACTGGATAAAACGCCTGTAAGAGAGATACTTACCAATTGCGATTACAAAAATGTCAAAGAACTAAATTATAAACAATTGAAAATCAGCTGGGACTAAGTGCCCAGCAGTGATAAACAATTAAAACCACAATCACTATTGATTGTGTAAACTACCCACATCCTCTTTCGTGCAACTCCACTACTTCCAAATCGCGGAACGTACCATTGTCTATCACAAAACGCACCAACGTACGCACTTTGTGAAACCCGCTGATACCTGCCGCTCCCGGATTGATGTGGAGCAGGTCGAGCGTTTTGTCATACTTCACTTTCAGAATATGCGAATGCCCGCTGACGAACAGCTTGGGCGGATGAACCAGTATGCTGCCCCGTATGGAAGGATCGTACTTGCCGGGGTAACCGCCGATGTGTTTCATCAGCACTTCCGCCCCCTCGACCGTAAAGCGCAATGTCTGCGGATAAAGCCGGCGGATGTCCTGTCCGTCAATGTTTCCATACACAGCCCGGAAGGGACGGAAAGCAGCTAACTTCTGTGCTACTTCCAACGAACCGATGTCGCCGGCATGCCAGATTTCGTCGCACGGTTCAAAGTACTGCAGATACCGCTCATCCCAATAAGCATGGGTATCCGATAATAAACCTATTTTCACCATAGTTTCTTTGTTTATTAGACAAAGGTAGCTATTTTTGTATAAAACTTAAAGCTCATGGAAAACAGATATTTCAAGCGCGACATCAGTTGGCTGTCATTCAACTATCGCGTACTGCTCGAAGCCGAGGACGACAGTCTGCCCCTCTACGAACGCATCAATTTCATTTCCATCTATTCGTCCAATCTGGAAGAGTTCTACAAAATACGTGTGGCCGACCACAAAGCCATTGCCTCGGGAGTCACCCTAAGTGACGAAGAGAGCAAACAGTCGGCAGCCGAACTGGTAGAAGAAATCAACCGGGAAGTCAACCGCCAACTGGAAGAACGTATCCGCATCTATGAGAAAAAGATTCTGCCCGCACTGAAGAAGAACCACATCATATTCTACCAAAGCCGCAACGTGGAACCTTTCCATCAGGAGTTCGTACGCCGCTTCTTCCGCGAAGAGATATTTCCCTACCTGGCTCCGGTGCCCGTGAGCAAAGACAAAGTCATCTCCTTCCTGCGCGACAACCGCCTGTATCTGGCCGTCCGCCTGTTTCCCAAGCACGCTCCTGCCCAACCCGAGTACTTCGTCATGAAGCTGCCCTACAGCAAGGTGCCGCGCTTCATCGAACTGCCACGCCAGGGCAACAACTATTACCTGATGTTCATCGAAGACATCATCAAGGCGAACATCGACACCATCTTCCCCGGCTACAACGTGGACAGCAGCTACTGCATCAAGATATCACGCGATGCCGACATCCTAATAGACGATACGGCCAATACGTCGGAAATCATCGAACAGGTAAAGACCAAGATAAAAAAACGCAAGATAGGAGCCGTATGCCGTTTCGTCTACGACCGTGCCATGCCGCAGGATTTTCTGGACTTTCTGGTAGACGCCTACCGCATCGACCGGAACGAGCTGGTGCCGGGCGACAAGCATCTGAATATGGAAGACCTAAACCACCTGCCCAACCCCAACAGGAAACTGCTTCCCATCCGAAAGCCTCAGCCTATGAAGCTGACCTGTCTGGACGAGCGCGAATCCATCTTCCACTATATTGAGAAGAAAGACCTGTTGCTGCACTACCCCTATCATGCTTTCGACCACTTCATCCACTTTCTGTACGAAGCCGTACACGAACCGACCGTACGCGAAATCATGGTGACGCAATACCGCGTAGCAGAAAACTCCAACGTCATCAACACCCTGATAGCCGCGGCACAGAACGGAAAGAAAGTCACCGTCTTCGTTGAACTGAAAGCCCGTTTCGACGAAGAGAACAACCTGGCTACGGCCGAAATGATGCAGAATGCCGGCATCAACATCATCTACAGCATACCCAAGCTGAAGGTACATGCCAAAGTGGCCCTTGTGTTGAGACGCGACCGCCAGGGGCACAAAATGACAAGCTATGCCTACATCAGCACAGGCAACTTCAACGAAAAGACCGCTACCCTATATGCCGACAGCGGCCTGTTCACCTGCAATCCACGGCTGGTCAACGACCTGCATAACCTGTTCCGCACCTTGCAAAGAAAAAAACAGAACCCTAAATTCAACCTGCTGCTTGTGGCACAGTTCAACCTCATCCCCGAGCTGAACCGACTCATCGACCACGAAATAGAACTGGCCAAGCACGGCAAAGGAGGCCGCATCATTCTGAAGATGAACGCCCTACAGGACCCCACTATGATAGAACGCCTGTACGAGGCCTCGCAAGCCGGCGTCGAGATAGACCTCATCGTGCGCGGCATCTGCTGCCTCATCCCCGGACAGGAATACAGCCGCAACATACGCATCACCCGTATCGTCGACACCTTCCTGGAACATGCCCGCATCTGGTACTTCGGCAACGGCGGAAAGCCCAAACTGTTCCTGGGGTCGCCCGACTGGATGCGCCGCAACCTGTACCGGCGTATCGAAGCCGTCACTCCGGTACTGGATCCCGACCTGAAACAGGAACTGGCAGACATGCTGTCCATACAGCTGTCGGACAAACGGAAAGCCTGTTTCGTCGACGACAAACTGCGCAACTGCTGGAAGTCGCCCCACCCGCAAAAAGAGAAAATACGTTCGCAATACACCTTTTACGAGTACCTGAAAAGCAAATTGTAACACGGTTGTAATATGTATGACATTTCCATGCAACAAAAATGCTGTTCCTTTGCAGCCAAATAAAATACAATAGTTCATGGAAACAATTTATCTGTGTATCGTCATCTTCCTGTTCGTCCTTGCGGTATTCGACCTTATCGTGGGAGTCAGCAATGATGCAGTCAATTTTCTTCAGTCGGCCGTAGGAGCCAAGGCAGCTTCGTTCAAGACAATTCTGTTCATTGCTGCCATCGGAGTCTTTATCGGCGCCTCACTCAGTAACGGCATGATGGACATTGCCCGGCACGGTATCTACCAGCCGGAACATTTCTATTTCGCCGAAATCATGTGTATCCTGCTGGCGGTCATGCTGACCGATGTCGTACTGCTGGATGTATTCAACAGCATGGGTCTTCCCACTTCCACCACTGTATCGATGGTATTCGAGCTGTTGGGAGGTACATTTGCACTGGCCCTTATCAAAGTCTACAGCGATGATTCGCTCGGTTTGGGAGACCTCATCAACACAGACAAGGCCCTGTCCGTCATCATGGCCATCTTCGTATCTGTGGCCATCGCGTTCTTCTTCGGTATGCTGGTACAGTGGCTGGCACGTATCATTTTCTCCTTCAACTACAAAAAGCACATGAAGTACAGCATTGCGCTGTTCGGCGGTGTAGCTGCCACTTCCATCATCTACTTCATGCTGATAAAGGGTCTGAAGGACAGTTCGTTCATGACATCCGACTACAAACACTGGATACAGGAGAACACCGGAATGCTGATCGTAGCGTTCTTCGTATTCTTCACCATCCTGATGCAGATTCTGCACTGGTGTAAAGTCAATATATTCAAGGTAGTGGTGCTGCTGGGAACATTTGCACTGGCACTGGCTTTTGCCGGTAACGACCTGGTGAACTTCATCGGTGTGCCTCTGGCCGGTTATTCTTCCTTTATGGATTATACGGCCAACGGTGCAGGAGCCGGAGCCGATGGCTTCCTGATGACCTCTCTGCTCGGTCCGGCCAAAACACCCTGGTACTTCCTCTTTGCAGCCGGTGCCATCATGGTCTATGCACTTTACACCTCTAAGAAAGCACACAATGTAATCAAGACTTCTGTCGACCTGTCCCGTCAGGACGAAGGAGAAGAAAGTTTCGGTAGTACTCCGATAGCCCGTACACTGGTACGTTGCAGTCTGATACTGTCCAACGGAGTATCGAAAATTGTTCCCGAAAGCGCCAAACGCTGGATTGATACCCGCTTCCAGAAAGACGAAGCCATCATTGCCGACGGTGCTGCTTTCGACTTGGTACGTGCTGCCGTCAATCTGGTACTTGCCGGTCTGCTGATCGCCTTGGGTACTTCATTGAAGCTGCCTCTCTCTACTACCTACGTTACTTTCATGGTGGCTATGGGTACTTCGCTTGCCGACCGTGCCTGGGGACGTGATTCTGCCGTATTCCGTATCACCGGCGTGCTGAGCGTCATCGGTGGCTGGTTCATCACGGCTGGTGCAGCCTTCACCATCTGTTTCTTTGTAGCCCTTCTGATTCACTTCGGCGGAACAATTGCCATCGTTGCACTGATTGCACTGGCCGTATTCATGCTGATCCGCAGCCAGGTAATGTACAAGAAGCGCAAAGCAAAAGAACAGGTTAACGAAACCCTGAAACAGTTGTTCCAAAGCTCGGACAATGCCGAAGTCATCGAACTGCTCCGCAAGTATACCCGTCAGGAACTGACCAAGGTACTGGAGTTTACCGAAGAGAACTACGAACGTACAGTCACCTCCTTCCTGCACGAGAATCTGCGTGGCTTACGTCGCTCCATGGGTTCGGTTAAATTCGAGAAACAGCTTATCAAGCAGATGAAACGTACCGGAACATTGGCCATCAGCCGCCTGGACAACAATACAATCCTCGAAAAAGGTCTGTACTACTATCAGGGCAACGACTTTGCCAGCGAGCTGGTATACAGTATCGGACGTCTGTGCGAGCCCTGTCTGGAACACGTCGACAACAACTTCAAGCCGCTGGATGCCATCCAGAAAGGCGAATTTGCCGACGTCAGCGAGGACATCACTTACCTGATACAGACTTGCCGCCACCGCGTAGAAGACAACAACTACGACGGCATGGAAACCGAAATCCGCAAAGCCAATGAGCTGAACGGCGAACTGGCACGCCTGAAACGTGAGGAACTGCAACGCATCCAGGGTCAGAGCAGCAGTATCAAAGTGAGCATGCTTTACCTGACCATGCTGCAAGAAGCACAGAACGTGGTGACCTACACCATCAATCTGATAAAGGTCAGCCGCAAGTTCCAAAGCGAGGAAGAGGCATAACAAGCCTGTCGACTACAACTCTACATAAAACAACCGCAGCATTCGGAGACTGCTACAGTCCTTTGAATGCTGCGGTTACTTTTTTATCTATTCCCGTTCCGGATTTTATTCCTACACGTTTTTTCTCCCGTCCTACTGATTCTCATTTATTCTCCAAGCTTGAGAACAATATTCTCATGACTGTGAGAACGCCCTTCTCATAACTGTGAGAATCGTTTTCTCATAACTATGAGAATGTTGTTCTCATGCCTATAAGAATAAACTTCCCCAACCGGGTTATTATTGCTAATGCCTCGGGTAAATACGGAACTCCAGTTAGCTTGGAAAGCTCTATTGGTCCGAAACCTTTTTCAATCCCATCTTCTGGGCACGCTCCAGCATGAACTGACGGGCCGCTTCGTACTCGTTGGGAATGACACCGTCCAGTATGGCATCCTTGATGGCGCTCTTCAGCGCACCTACCTGCTGGCAGGGAGGCAAGCCGAATGTCTCCATTATCTCCTCTCCGCTGACTGGCGGCTGGAAGTTGCGGATGCGGTCGCGCTCTTCCAGATCTTTCAGCTTCTGGCGCACCAGTTGGAAGTTGTTCAGGAAGCGCTGTTTCTTGTCCATGTTCTTCGAGGTGATGTCGGCTTCGCAAAGCGTCATCAGGTCGTCGATATCATCGCCCGCCTCGAACAGCAGACGACGGACGGCCGAATCGGTCACTTCTTCATCGGCTATCACGATGGGGCGCATGTGCAGTCCGACGAGCTTCTGCACATATTTCATCTTCTCGTTCATCGGCAGCTTCATCTTACGGAAGATGTTGGGTATCATCTTCTCGCCAATGAAGTTATGATTGTGGAAAGTCCAGCCCAAACGGGGCTCCCAGCGCTTGGTAGCAGGCTTGGCTATGTCGTGCAGCAACGCCGCCCAGCGCAGCCAAAGGTTATCGGTCTTCTTGCTGATGTTGTCGAGCACTTCGAGGGTGTGGTAGAAATTGTCCTTGTGGGCACGTCCGTTGCGTGTCTCCACTCCCTGCAGGGCCACTAATTCCGGGAAAATCAGCGCCAGAAGGCCGCAACGGTCCAGGTCGACAAAACCTTTCGAAGGAACGGGCGACAGCATGATTTTGTTCAGCTCGTCGGCAATGCGTTCTTTCGAAATGATGGAAATGCGCTCCTTGTTGCGGCAAAGCGAATCGAACGTCTCATCGTCGATGTAGAAGTTCAGCTGGGTAGCAAAGCGGATGCAGCGCATCATGCGCAAAGGGTCGTCGCTGAACGTCACGTCCGGGTCGAGCGGCGTGCGGATGGTACGTTCTTTCATATCGTCCATGCCACCAAAGGGGTCTACCAGTTCGCCGTAGCGAGCTTCATTCAGGCAAACAGCCAGAGCGTTGATGGTGAAGTCGCGACGGTTCTGGTCGTCTTCCAGCGTACCGTCTTCCACAACAGGCTTGCGGGAGTCGTGCGTGTAGGACTCCTTGCGGGCACCGACAAACTCCACTTCCGTACCGCGGTACTTCAGCTGGGCCGTACCGAAGTTCTTGAAGACAGACACATGCGCGCCCTTGCCCAACCGACGGCCCAACGCCTCGGCCATGGCAATACCGCTGCCCACCACAACCACATCGATATCTTTGGAAGGACGTTGCAGAAAAATGTCGCGAACGTATCCGCCTACCACGTAGCATTCCAGCCCAAGCTCGTCTGCCGTCGCGGATATTTGCTTGAATATATTGTCACTGAAACGCTGTTTCAGTTCTTCAGCTGTCAACTCTATCATATTTTATCGTTTAAGGAAACGCAAAGATACGGATATTATTTCTATTTTTGCTTCAAAATACGCTTACCTAAGTAGACGAGTTTACCAGTTTATAAGTCTTTGCAGTTTTAAATTGAAGTAAAACAATAACTTATAAACTTACAGACTCAAAAAAACAAAGAACGGAACACCCATGAAGAAAGAATTACTCCTGGCCTGCCTTTGCGGCCTGCTCGTAGCCTGCGAAAACATCGAAAAGAAAGCTACCGTACAACTGCAGGCAGCACGTACCGCCTACGAAAACGGCGACTACAACGAAGCCAAACTGCGGATAGACAGTATCAAGATACTCTACCCGAAAGCTTTCGACACACGGCGCGAAGGCCAGAAGCTGATGCTTGAAGTGGAACTGAAGGAACAGGAAAAAACTCTTGCTTATCTGGACAGCACCCTCAACGGAAAACAGAAGGAACTGGATGCGCTGAAAGGGAAATTCGTACTTGAGAAAGACACTGCCTACCAGCAAGTCGGGCTCTACCTGCATCCGTCACAGGTGATTGAAAAGAACCTGCACCGCTCGTTCCTGCGCTTCCAGGTAGACGAAACGGGTAAAATGAGCATGACCTCCATCTACTGCGGAGCAAGCAACATCCACCACATCGCTGTGAAAGTAGTAGCCCCCGACGGCAGCTTTGCCGAAACTCCTGCCTCGAAAGACAGTTACGAAACGACCGACCTGGGCGAGAAGATTGAAAAAGCCGACTACAAACTGGGCGAAGACGGCAACGTCATCGGATTCATCTGCATGAACCGCGACAAGAACCTCAAGGTGAACTATCAGGGAGAGCGTTCCTACTCGACCACCATGACTGCTACCGACCGCCAGGCTGCTGCCGGCATCTACGAACTGGCCCAAGTGCTGGCTGCCATCACCGAAATCAAACAGAACATCGAAGAAGCCAACCGGAAGTTGGAGTTCGTCAAGCATAAACTGGCGCAACCCCGCACGGAGGAGTAGACTTATCCGTCCTGTTCCGTCAGCATCTCCAGCAGTTCCTTGTCGGTCAGTTTGTAACCGGCATTGGCGCCTTCGAGCAATGAGTCGGCCAAGTCGCGCTTGGTGCGGTGAAGGCGCAGTATTTTCTCTTCGATAGTGTGCTGGGCTATCAGGTGATAAACAGTCACACGATTCTGTTGCCCGATGCGATAGGCACGGTCGGTGGCCTGTTGTTCGATGGCCGGATTCCACCACGGGTCCAGATGGATGACGTAATTGGCTCCCGTCAGATTCAGCCCCAGTCCGCCAGCCTTCAGACTGATGAGGAAGATGGGGCACTCGCCCTGCTGAAACTTGCGTACCAGTTCCTCGCGCTGCTTCATGGTTACCGAACCGTCCAGATAGAAATAAGGCTCGCCCAGCTCGTCAAGGCGCTTCCGAACCAACTCCAGGAAAGACGTAAACTGGCTGAAGACCAGTACACGGTTGTTGCCCTCCTTGATTTCGGCTATCAGGTCGAGCAGCATCTGTATCTTCGTCGTCTCGCCTTTCCAGCGACTGTCTGTCAGGGCTATGGAACAGGCAGCCTGACGCAAACGGGTGATTTCGGCCAGTGTACTCATGCTTACGGCATTGCTTTCTTCGAGCATCGCCTTGGCACGACGGCGAATCACTTCGTACACCGCCATTTCTTCTTCCGACAGCTCGACCGGCAAGGTGATTTCCATCTTCTCGGGCAGTTCTTCCACTACCTCGGACTTGGTGCGTCGCAGCATAAAAGGCTGGACGATGCGCTTCAGCTGACGTTGCTTCTCCTTATCGCCTTCTTCGATGGGAACAATGAATTTCAGGCGGAACTGTTCGTAACTGCCCAACAGGCCGGGAGTGATGAAACGGAACAGATTCCACAACTCGCTGAGATGGTTCTGTATGGGAGTACCCGTCAGGATGAGGCGTGCCGATGCCTGCAGTTGCATAGCTACTCTCGACGTCTTTGTATCACGATTCTTTATGGTATGTGCCTCGTCCAGACACACTACATTCCACTGCTTGCCCACCAGCGGCTCTTCCGCATTGACCAGCAGGCCGTAAGTCGACAGTATCACATCGTATTCGCCCGCACCGTCGATAAGTGCCTTGCGGTCGTCTGCCCCGTTCAGTACATGTACGTTCAGCGTAGGGGCAAAGCGTTGCAGTTCGTTCTTCCAGTTGGGAACCACCGAAGCCGGAGCCACCACCAGCGACGCTCCTTCGGCTGCTCTGTACAACAAGAAAGCAATGGTCTGTACCGTCTTTCCCAAACCCATGTCGTCGGCCAGGCAGGCACCGGCTCCCCAACCGGACAAACGCACCATCCAGCGGAATCCTTCGAGCTGATAACCGCGCAAGGTAGCCTGCAAGGTGTTGGGAACACCGGCTTCGACCTTCATGCTGCGCCTGATCGACGTACGCAAGTCGTCCAGCCGTGGGTCGCTTTTGACAGTCAGTTCGCCCGCCATGGCATCGCCCAGCAACGGGGCGTTAAAACGTGAGATGCGCACCTGTCCGTGTTCCTTCACGGTAAGTGCCTCCAGCTTATGCAACTGCTTCTGCAGGCTTTCGTTCAGTTTCAGGTAGTCGGTTTCGTTCAGGCGGATAAAGTCTCCACGGCTTTGTCCCAACAGTTCGAGCAGCTGTTCCATGCTCAGCACGGTTTGGTCGTCTATCTGCACATCGCCCTCGATGCCGAACCAGTCGCCTTTGTTCTCGATACGGACGTGGAAATTCTCAACCGGAACGGGGAGTTTCAGCCGCAGCTTTTCACCTTCGGGCCACTCGATAAAATAAGTGTCGGATGACTGACGCACAAAGTCGATAAGCGAAAGCAGCTCTTCGGGCAACAGGCTGATGCTCTGTCTTTCGAGCGAACGGCCGAAGCTGTCTTCCATGAAGTTGTTCAGCACTTCGTAATTCCTGCGTTCCTTGCCGAGGTGGCGCTTCACCTGCACCCGCTTGCCATCTGCCTCGTCGAACACCAGTGCGTTTCCTTCGCCGGGCAGAAACGCTCCCTTGCCCTTCGGCAAAGGCTTGACATAGGTCTTTACCTCGAACTGCCTGCCTTGCGGACGGACTTGCAAAGCTATTTCAGCACTTCCTTCTACCGTTTCCAGCGTAGAGCCGTTCTCCAGCAGCGACGAATGCACTTCTACCGTATCGCTGATGCGGGGCAGGAAGTCCTTCAGTTGCGCCTCGGCTTCCAAAGGGAAATATCCTACCATGAGCAGACGGCGGTAATAATCCCACTGCTTCGGCGTGATGGGAATCACAGTATAATAAGTATCTGATTTCTTCAGTACAATATGACTATCGGGCGTATCAAGCAGTGCCGACAGTGAGATGTTGGAGGTTATGTTGAACCGGTTCCCCACTTTCTCCACCGACAGATAAGGTTTCTCCTCGTCCACCTTCACTTGTTCGAAAGGGGCGTAATAGCCGGTATACAGACGGTCGCAGCCTACCATCATAGGCAACATCACACTCAAATACATCGAATCATAGTTGCCCTGCCGATATTTGTTCCAGATCTGCCTGTCAAATTCGTCCATCAATGCCGAACCTTCCTGAAAGTAACGCATATTCGAAATGGGTTTTCCACTGCTCCACTTCCCCGACTTCAGGCGGGTCTGTTCGCGTACTTCTATGTAGTTGTACTTGATGAGGTACATCAGCCGTGCATCCTTTTCTTCCTTCTGCACGCCGCCAGCCTGGCCTTCGTTCTTCAACAAGTCTTCTATCAGCAACTCCCATGCCTGCTTCCGGCGTATGGAAGTCAGGGCGGGCGACGTACCGTAAATTCGGGTAAGCCGGGCACGTTCCTCCTCAGTCAGATCAATGTAAGCGGACAGTTCGTGCTTTAATACGGCCTGTTGCGGATGCAGTTCGTAAAAGCCTTTGTCCTGCAAGGGATCTGTCAATTCAAAGTAACGGTTAAACAGAAAACCCAAGTACGAATATAAGACAGACGGATGGAAGAGTGAATCAAAGAGTTGCTGTACCAGTCCCAAACTGGCTTTTCGTTCTTCGTTTCTGAAAGCACTGGCTACGATATAAGCCGGCAACAGGTTCATCTGGTCTTTCACTCCTCTTTTGTTCCTGAACTGGTCCAGCTTCTTGATGCTTGCAGGCGAATCATCGTGTACGTAGGCCATTATAAGGAAATAACATGTCAGGGGATTCTCGAAGATGTTCTTTTCGCGGGCTATCTTGTTTCTTATCTTCAAAGCCTTGTCGAACAATGCCACAGCATCGGCATACCTTTCCCTATGCAGGGCATATACGGCATTCAGTATCCAGAAGAATACGTCGTCGGACGAATCCTGCAAGGGTTTGTACTCACCGTGCGAATAGTAACGGTAAAGGGCCAGCATGGAACGCAATCGGGATCGCATCGCTGCCGGCAAGGATTTTGTTTCCAACCATTGCGGCAAATGATTCTGGTCGTCAAGATAGTCGTTCTCCTGCATATAGACCAGCAATTTCGAAAAAGCCTCTGCAAACAAGTCATTGTCAAGTTTCAGGAACAAAGGGCTGATGCAGGGATCAAAAGCTACAGGAAACAGGTAAGAGTACATTGAAACCGAAATACGCAACGACGGCAAATCGGCTTCCCGATGTTCGAGTACCGCCATAAAAGCTTCTTCCAGTTCGAGAAACATCGCATTCTTGTTATAATCGTGGTCCACACACCGGCGATAATCGGCTTCCCACTCCGGATGGCGTGTCTTCAGAAAATAAAGAACCGGGAAATAGTATTTATACGAAACACTATACTCATACATTTTGGAAGCCCAGTTGTAGTTGAAGATTGACAACATTCCCTTCGAATTCAGCAAGTCCAGCGCCTTTTTCATGCCATGCGGCATGGTCGGCAATGTTTTCCACAACGTTTCCAGGCTCTTGACTGAAACAAAGTCGGCACAATATGCGTAAAAGCACAATACTTTCTGGAGGGTTTCATCCAGTTCTTCTATTTTCTTGCAGTTTATAACCAGATTCATGACACAGTTTTCGATTAAGGGAAGCAAAGATAAAAAGAATTACATACAAATGCACTATCTTTGCACCTCATTTAAAACGGACTTATGATTTCAATAGACGGACTGGCCGTAGAATTTGGCGGCACTACTTTATTTAGCGACATTTCTTTTGTGATTAACGAAAAGGACCGCATCGCCCTCATGGGAAAGAACGGAGCCGGAAAAAGCACCCTGCTGAAGATCCTTGCAGGCATCCGGCAGCCCACACGGGGAAAGGTATCGGTGCCCAAAGACTGCGTTGTGGCCTACCTGCCGCAACACCTGATGACGGAAGACGGACGCACCGTGTTCGAGGAAACCGCCCAGGCCTTTGCCCACCTGCACGAGATGGAGGCCGAGATTGAACGCCTGAACAAGGAACTGGAGACGCGCACCGACTACGAGAGCGACAGCTACATGCAACTCATCGAACAAGTGTCGGCCCTGAGCGAGAAGTTCTACGCCATCGATGCCACCAACTACGAGGAAGACGTGGAAAAGACCTTGCTGGGACTTGGCTTCGAGCGGAGCGACTTCGGCCGCCCCACCAGCGACTTCAGCGGCGGATGGCGCATGCGTATCGAGCTGGCCAAACTGCTGTTGCAGAAGCCCGACGTCCTGCTGCTGGACGAGCCTACCAACCATCTGGACATCGAGTCCATACAGTGGCTCGAAGACTTCCTCATCAACAACGGTAAGGCGGTGGTAGTCATCAGCCACGACCGTAAGTTTGTAGACAACATCACCACCCGCACCATCGAAGTGACCATGGGACGCATCTACGACTACAAGGTGAACTATTCCAAATACCTGGAGCTGCGCAAGGAGCGCCGCGAACAGCAACAGAAAGCCTACGACGAACAGCAGAAGTTCATTGCCGAAACCAAAGAGTTCATCGAACGCTTCAAGGGAACTTACTCGAAAACCTTGCAAGTGCAGAGCCGCGTGAAGATGCTGGAGAAACTGGAACTGCTCGAAGTGGACGAGGAAGATACCTCAGCCCTGCGACTGAAGTTCCCCCCGTCGCCCCGCTCGGGCAACTATCCCGTCATCATGGACGGCGTAGGCAAGACGTACGGCGATCACGTGGTGTTCCGCAATACGACGCTCACCATCGAACGCGGCGACAAGGTGGCTTTCGTAGGCCGAAACGGCGAAGGAAAGTCTACACTGGTGAAGTGCATCATGGGCGAGATTGAACACGAAGGAACCCTGACGCTGGGCCACAACGTACAGATAGGCTACTTCGCACAGAACCAGGCTTCGCTGCTGGACGAAAACCTGACGGTGTTCCAGACCATCGACGACGTGGCCAAAGGCGAGATACGCAACAAGATACGCGACCTGCTGGGTGCTTTTATGTTCGGCAGCCCCGAAGCCTCGATGAAGAAGGTAAAGGTGCTCTCCGGCGGCGAGCGTACCCGACTGGCGATGATCAAACTGCTACTCGAACCGGTCAACCTGCTCATCCTGGACGAGCCTACCAACCATCTGGACCTGAAGACCAAAGACATCCTGAAGCAGGCACTGATGGACTTCGACGGCACACTGATTGTTGTCAGCCACGACCGTGACTTCCTCGACGGACTGGTAAGCAAGGTGTACGAGTTCGGCCACCAGCGCGTCCGCGAACACCTTTGCGGCGTCTACGAATTTCTGGAAAAGAAGAAAATGGAATCGCTCAGCGAACTGGAGAGAAATAAGGTTTCCTGAAAAATCTTTTTGCATACCCAAACAGCCGTTTTCCCGTCTTCGTGACAGGCAAACGGCTGTTTTGCTTACCGCCTCTTTATCTGTTTTCCGCGAAACAGAAGCCCGAACAGCATAAAACGCCCGCAAAAGTGCATAGATATGCACAAAAACACTCCTGAAAACGCTTGTTTTCCACTTTCGCAACGCTTGTGCGGAGCCGGAAGAATGCTTGTACGGCTCGCGAACATTGCTTGTGCGGTACACGAACAACGCTTGTGTGCCTCGGAAACATAGCTTTCTGGTGGAAGGGAGACTGGTTCTGGCTTCATTTCCCGTCGTTTCCATTCTATTTCAACTGTAAACATTTCGCTATCCGTCTATCTATAAGAAAGATACAGAAATCTGCCCGCAAAATTGCGCACATCCCGGGCAACGGGCAGAAATAACGGATTCTCACCGCTTCGGAAATACAAAATGACATTCTGTCAAACCGTTTTCCTCCGCATTTGCGAGACTTGATTTTTAGCGTTATCTTTGTCAACATATAACCTTAATATTCCTATTCATGGTACATCTCTTAAAAAACAGTCTGCTCCTGGTTCTCCTGAGCTGCCTATGCCTGACCAGCGCACTGGCAAACGACACCGCCGGGCAACCGGAAAAGCCTTACTGGCAAGACATTCAAGTGATTTCGGTGAACAAGGAAGCTCCCCGCTCCTCGTTCATGACCTACGGCGACCGAGCTACGGCCCTCATCGCCCGTTACGAAAACAGTCCCTACTACCAGCTGCTGAACGGCACATGGAAGTTCTACTTTGTCGATTCCTACCGCCAGCTTCCTGCCGGCATCACCGACCCGTCGACCGACACTTCGAACTGGGCCGACATCACCGTGCCCGGCAACTGGGAAGTGCAAGGCTTCGGCACCGCCATCTATACCAACCACGGCTACGAGTTCAAACCACGTAACCCGCAACCGCCGCTGTTGCCCGAAGCAACTCCCGTAGGTGTCTACCGCCGCGACTTCACCATCCCCGACGGCTGGGACGGACGCGACATCTATCTGCACATTGCCGGAGCCAAGTCGGGCGTGTACGTCTACGTCAACGGCCGCGAAGTGGGCTACAACGAAGACTCAAAGAATCCTGCCGAGTTCCTCATCAACCCTTACCTGCAATCCGGCAAGAACGTGCTGACGCTTAAAATCTTCCGTTGGAGCACCGGCTCCTATCTGGAGTGTCAGGACTTCTGGCGCATGAGCGGTATTGAGCGCGACGTCTTCCTGTGGTCGCAGCCCCGCATCGCCGTGCAGGACTACCGCATCGTTTCTACCCTCGACGACACCTACCGCAACGGTCTCTTCCGCCTGGCCATTGACCTGAAGAACCACAGCGGACAGGCCAAATCCGTCAGCATCGGTTACGAACTGCTCGATGCCGCAGGCCGTACAGCCGCCGCATCCGAACAAACCCTGACGCTGAAACCCGACGGCCCCACCACAGCCACCTTCCAGAAAGAACTGGAAAACGTCAGCACCTGGAGTGCCGAGCATCCCAACCTCTACAAGTTGCTGCTCACCGTCAAGGAAGACGGCCGGGTGACCGAAGTCATCCCGCAAAACGTAGGTTTCCGCCGCATCGAAATCAAACCCATCGACCAGATAGCCGGAAACGGACAACCTTACACCGTGCTCCTGTTCAACGGACAGCCTATCAAGCTGAAAGGTGTCAACATCCACGAGCACAATCCTGAGACAGGCCACTACGTGACCGAAGAACTGATGCGCAAGGACTTCGAGCTGATGAAACTGAACAACATCAACACCGTCCGCCTGTGCCACTATCCGCAGGATCGCCGCTTCTACGAACTGTGCGACGAGTACGGACTCTACGTTTACGACGAGGCCAACATCGAGTCGCACGGCATGTACTATAACCTGCGCAAAGGCGGCACCCTGGGCAACAACCCCGAATGGCTGAAACTCCACATGGAGCGCACTGCCAACATGTACGAACGCAATAAGAACCATCCTTCGGTCACCTTCTGGTCGCTGGGCAACGAAGCCGGAAACGGATATAACTTCTACCAGACCTACCTCTATCTGAAAGAAAAGGAAGAAATGAACCGCCCCGTCAACTACGAGCGCGCCCAATGGGAGTGGAACTCTGATATGTACGTACCTCAGTACCCCAGTGCCAAGTGGCTGGAAGAAGTAGGAAAAACGGGCAGCGACCGTCCCGTAGTGCCTTCGGAGTATTCGCACGCCATGGGTAACTCCAACGGTAACCTGTGGGACCAATGGAAGGCCATCTATAAATATCCCAATCTGCAAGGTGGATACATCTGGGACTGGGTTGACCAAGGCTTGCTCGTCAAGGACGAGAACGGCACTCCCTATTACGCCTACGGTGGCGACTTTGGTAAAGACATGCCGAGCGACGGTAACTTCCTGTGCAACGGTATCGTAGGACCCGACCGTACGCCTCATCCAGCCATGGCGGAAGTGAAATACGCCCACCAGAATGTAGGTTTCGAAGCTACGGACCTGGCCAAAGGCAAGATTAAAGTAACCAACCGCTTCTACTTCACCGGCCTGAAGGACTACGCCATCCGCTATGCCATCCGTGCCAACGGCAAGACGCTGCGCGACGGCCGCCTCACACTCGACCTCGCACCGCAAGCTTCGCAAGAGATTAACGTACCCGTGGCAGGACTCAAACCCCAGACAGGCACCGACTACCTGATAGACTTCGAAGTAACCACCACACGGGCCGAAGGCTGCATCCCCGCCGGACACGTCATTGCGCACGACCAGTTCGTCCTGCCGCAAGTGCCGGCCGACAAGGACGCTTATCAGGCCGGTGGCCCCGCACTCAGCATCGACAACGAGGGCAACGAACTGAAGGTTACCTCCTCGAAAGTCAACTTCACGTTCAATAAGCAGTCGGGCATCCTTACGTCCTACCGCGTGAACGGTACCGAGTACTTCAACGGCGGATTCGGCATCCAGCCCAACTTCTGGCGTGCTCCCAACGACAACGACTACGGAAGCGGAAACCCAAAACGACTGGAGATATGGGAAGTATCGAGCCGCAACTTCCAGGTATCAAGCGCCACGGCCGAAATGTCGGGTCGCAATGCACTGGTGAACATTGTCTACAAGCTACCTGCCGGAAACGAGTTCTTTATTACCTATAAGATATATCCCGACGGCGTGATGAATGTGTCTACCCGTTTTACTCCTGCCCACCTGGACGGCGTGAAGATAGACATCTCCGAAGCTACCGCTACGGCCACTTTCTCGCCCGGACGCGATGCCCAAAGCGTCAGCGCACGCGACAAGATGGTAGTTCCCCGCATCGGTGTCCGCTTCCGTCTGCCTGCCACGATGAACCAGTTGGCCTACCTTGGCCGCGGACCGCAGGAAAACTACTGGGACCGTAAGGCCGGCAGCCTGATAGGACTGTACAACAGCACGGCCGACGACGAATACTTCCCCTACGTACGCCCGCAGGAGAACGGTCATCACTGCGACACACGCTGGCTCTCGCTGAACGGACGCGGAAAGAGTCTGCTGATTGTAGCCGACAGCCTGATGGAGTTCAACGCCCTGCGCAACTCCGTTGAGGACTTCGACGCCGGAAAGGCCATCAACCGTCCCTACCAATGGAACAACTTCACTCCGCAGGAGATAGCCAACCGTCCCGAGATAGGTCCTTACGACAAACCTCGTCAGACGCACATCAACGACATCACCCCGCGCGACTTCGTTGAAGTCTGCCTCGACCTGAAGCAACAGGGACTGGCCGGTTACGACAGCTGGTACTCACGTCCCGAACCCGAATACACCCTGCCTGCCGATCGCGAATACACCTGGGGATTCACCCTGATACCTGGAGCAGGAGCCAGTCAGGCGGTGAAGAAGTTGAAATACACTTACTAATCGACTAATTTATTATCTTAGTTCTTGGCAAGTATACGATTTACTTTTATCTTTGCAACCATCAGAAGCAAAAAGGCATGGAGAAAGAGAAAAAGTACATTGTATACTTGCTTTTTTTAGTCAGCATCATCATGCTGGCTGTACCCGTCTTTCCCCATCATCACCATGCCGACGGCCTCATCTGTATGAAGAACGATGTAGAGCCCAGCTGCTGCCACACATCTCATCACCATCACCCCGCAGGACATCCCAACTGCTGCCACGACAAGGGTTGCATCGCCAGCCACTTCGTTCAGCGTACCCCACGCACCGAGCGTCAGGCTCCCGTGCTGAAGCCCGTCCTGCTACCTGCCGTACTCAGCACATTCCTCAGGCAACTGTACGCCTTTGGCGAACCTTGCCAACCTGTTTCATACTCACCCTATATTGAGTCACTGCACGGTGTCTACATAGCCCGTGCCTCGGGATTAAGGGCTCCTCCCAGCCTTCTTGCATAATAGGTGCAGTGTGCCCCGCACATTGCAACCCGGTTGCACTCTTTGGTCAGTACCTTTGCAGCCGGAAATCATACTCACATTATTTTGCAAGAACTTAATCCATTTATATCAATGAAGAAACTGATATTTCTGGGAGTCCTCGTTGCATTGTCACTGGGCTCCTGTCAGAACAAGTCCGCCCACGATCACGACGGACACAATCACGAGACCGAGAACCACGACCATGAGGCCGAACTTCACGAAGGACACGACCACGACGGTCATAACCACGAAGCCGACGCCCACGAAGCCGAAGAAGCCCATAGCGCCGGCAGTGGCGAAATAGTCCTTCCGCCCGCCAAAGCCAAGGCCGCAGGCATTGAAGTAAATACCGTCGAACCGGGTACCTTCCATCAGGTCATCAAGACGAGCGGACAGGTACTGGCCGCACAGGGCGATGAAAGCGTAGCCGTTGCCACCGTAGCCGGTGTCGTATCGTTCCGCAACAAAAATGTAGTCGAAGGCATGCAGGTGGGCAAGGGAAGCCCGCTGCTCACCCTCTCGTCGCAGAACATGGCCGAAGGCGACCCCGTACAGAAAGCCCGCATCGCCTACGAAGTCAGCAAGAAAGAGTACGAACGTATGAAAGCGCTGGTAGCCAGCAAGATTGTTTCCGAAAAGGAATTTGCCCAAGCCAAACAGGCATACGAGAATGCCCGCATTAGCTACGAAGCCGTAGCCCGCAACCACACCCCGCAGGGACAGACTGTCACCGCCCCCATCGGCGGCTACGTCAAAAGCCTGTTGGTAAAGGAGGGCGATTACGTCAGCGTAGGCCAGCCATTAGTCAGCATCACGCAGAACCGTCGTCTCTTCCTCCGCGCCGATGTTTCCGAGAAATACTACAACGCACTGCCTTCCGTAGCCTCGGCCAACTTCTGCACGCCCTATAATAATAAGGTATATGCATTGAAAGAGCTGAGCGGACGTCTGCTGTCCTACGGCAAAGCTTCGGGCGAAGGCAGTTATTACGTACCTGTCACTTTCGAGTTCGACAACAAGGGCGACGTTGTCCCCGGTTCCTTTGTCGAAATCTATCTGCTTACCACGCCGATGGAAGGTGTCATCAGCGTACCTCGCTCGGCCCTCACCGAAGAGCAGGGCAGCTACTTCGTCTACCTGCAACTGGATGAAGAATGCTACCAGAAGCAGTTTGTCACCCTGGGTGCCGATGACGGCGAACGGGTACAGGTACTCACCGGCCTGCACGCCGGCGACCGTCTGGTGACCAAAGGCGCCTACCAAGTGAAGCTGGCAGGAGCTACGAATGCGATACCGGCACACAGCCATGAACACTAATTAAACGAAAAATGAAGAATGGAAGCAGTGCTTCCTAATGAAGAATTTTCCATACACAAGAATTCTTCGTTCTTCATTCTTAATTCTTCATTTAACAAGTTATGCTCAACAAAATCATACACTTCTCCCTTCAGAACCGCATTCTGGTGCTCGTAGCATCGGTGCTGTTGCTGATTGGCGGTACTTACACCGCCGTACATACGGAAGTAGACGTGTTCCCCGACCTGACGGCACCCACCGTAGTGGTGATGACCGAAGCCAACGGCATGGCAGCCGAAGAGGTGGAACAACTCGTCACCTTCCCCATCGAGACCGCTGTCAACGGAGCCACACACGTACGCCGTGTACGCTCCTCGTCTACTCACAGTTTCTCCGTAGTCTGGGTCGAATTCGACTGGGACACGGACATCTACCTGGCCCGGCAGATTGTCAGCGAAAAGCTTTCGCTTGTAGCCGAAGAACTGCCCGAAGGTGTGGGCAAGCCTACACTGGGACCGCAGTCGTCCATCTTGGGCGAGATGATGATTATCGGCCTTACCGCCGACTCCACTTCCATGCTCGACCTCCGTACGCTGGCCGACTGGACCATCCGTCCGCGCCTGCTCTCTACGGGTGGCGTGGCACAGGTAGCCGTGCTGGGCGGTGACATCAAGGAATACCAGATACAGCTCGATCCCGAACGGATGCGCCACTACGGCGTCACGCTAGGACAAATACTGGAAGCTACCCGCGGCATGAACCTCAACGCCAACGGTGGTGTCATCTACGAATACGGCAACGAATACATCGTCCGCGGACTGACTGCCACGACGAATACGGAGTTGCTGGGAAAAACCGTGGTTAAAGCTACGAGTGATGAGCTACAAGCTACAAGTGGTAGTGGCAGCAACCCGTCACTTCCAATTCTATTGGAAGACGTGGCCGACGTACGCATCGGTGCACAGACGCCCAAGTTAGGTCTGGCTTCGGAACGCGGTAAACCTGCCGTACTGCTCACTGTAACAAAGCAGCCTGCTACCAGCACCCTGGAACTGACCGCCAAACTGGAAGCCTCACTGAAAGACTTGCAGAAGAACCTGCCCCCCGACGTGAAAGTTTCGACCGACATCTTCCGCCAGAGCCGCTTTATCGAGAGTTCGATTGGCAACGTGCAGAAGTCGCTCATCGAAGGTGGTATCTTCGTGGTCATCGTACTGTTCCTCTTCCTGGCCAACGTGCGTACTACCATTATCTCACTGGTCACCCTGCCCCTGTCACTTGTCGTTTCCATACTGGTACTGCACTACATGGGGCTGACCATCAACACCATGAGTTTGGGTGGTATGGCTATTGCCATCGGTTCGCTGGTCGATGACGCCATCGTCGATGTGGAGAACGTCTACCGCCGCTTGCACGAGAATCGCCTCCTGCCGCCCGAACGTCGCCTGCCCATCCTGCAGGTGGTATTCAACGCTTCGCGCGAGGTACGTATGCCTATCCTCAACTCCACGCTCATCATCGTGGTCAGCTTCGTGCCCCTGTTCTTCCTGAGCGGTATGGAAGGACGAATGCTGGTGCCGCTGGGCATCGCTTTCATCACAGCCCTGGCCGCCTCAACGGTAGTGGCATTGACACTGACACCTGTGCTCTGCTCGTACCTGCTGCGTAATAAAGAAGACAAACATTCTGAAGAAATTCAAGAACTTCCTGAAGTCACCGCTAAAGACTCCTCAGAGCCGTCACCTGTATCCCCATCCCCAAATACCAGTGGGGCCAATTCGGGCGACTCTGCCGTGGCCCGCACGCTGAAGAAAGCCTACGGCTCACTGCTCGAAAAGGCTTTGCATCACAAACGTGCCGTACTGGGCTGTACCATTGCCCTCTTTGCCGTCGCCTTAGGACTGTTCTTCACGCTGGGTCGCTCGTTCCTGCCGCCGTTCAACGAAGGCTCGTTCACCATCAACGTCTCTTCACTGCCAGGCATCTCGCTCGAAGAAAGCGATGCTATCGGACGCCGTGCCGAAGAACTGCTGCTTACCATCCCAGAGATACAGACCGTAGCCCGCAAAACCGGACGCGCCGAACTGGATGAGCACGCCTTAGGCGTGAATACCTCGGAGATTGAAGCTCCTTTCGAACTGAAAGACCGGCCGCGCAGCGAAGTCGTGGCAGAAGTTCGCGAAAAGTTGGGAAGCATCGTCGGAGCCAACATCGAGATAGGCCAGCCCATCAGCCACCGTATCGACGCCATGCTGTCGGGTACGAAAGCCAACATCGCCATCAAGCTCTTCGGCGACGACCTGAACCGCATGTTCGCCTTGGGCAACGAGATTAAGGACAAGATACAAGACGTTGAGGGCGTGGCCGACCTGACAGTAGAGCAGCAAATCGAACGTCCGCAGCTCACCATCACGCCCCGCCGCGAGATGCTGGCACGCTATGGTATCACCCTGCCGCAGTTTGCCGAATACGTCAACGCCTGTCTGGCGGGTGAAGCCGTTTCGCAAGTCTATGAACAGGGTAAGTCGTTCAACCTGACCGTACGCATGCGTGATGACTTGCGCGACCAGGCACAGAAGATAGGCAACCTGATGATTGATACGGGTGACGGATTGCAAGTGCCGCTCAACTACGTGGCCGACATCCGCTCGACCATGGGACCGAACACCATCAGCCGCGAGAACGTAAAGCGTAAGATAGTCATCTCGGCCAATGTTGCCGACCGCGATCTGCGCTCCGTAGTGAACGACATTCAAGAACGTATCGACACCCAAATTCAACTGCCCGAAGGCTACCACGTAGAGTACGGCGGACAGTTTGAAAGCGAACAGGCAGCCAGCCGCACGCTGATGTTGACGTCGTTCATGTCTATCGTTGTCATCTTCCTGTTACTCTACCACGAGTTCCGCAGTACGAAGGAGAGTGCCATCATCCTTATCAACCTGCCACTGGCACTGATCGGTGGTGTGTTTGCCTTGTTGCTGACCACAGGCGAAGTGAGCATCCCTGCCATCATCGGTTTCATCTCGTTGTTCGGCATTGCTACCCGAAACGGTATGCTGCTCATCAGCCATTACAACCACTTGCAACGCGAAGAAGGCTATGGCATCTACGACAGCGTTCTGCGCGGTTCGCTCGACCGTCTGAACCCGATTCTGATGACAGCCCTCAGCAGTGCTCTGGCCCTTATTCCGCTGGCTTTGGGCGGCGACCTGCCCGGCAACGAAATACAAAGCCCGATGGCCAAAGTCATCCTGGGCGGTCTGCTGACCTCGACGTTCCTCAACGGATTCATCATCCCGATAGTTTATCTGCTAATACACACCAAGAAAGAATGAAGAAAATAGTAATCATTTGTGTATGCCTTGCCCTGGCGGCAGGGCTACACGCCCAAAACAGCATTGAAACCATCCTCACCCAGATAGAGCAGAACAACCGGCAGTTGCAAGCCAATGCCCAGAATGTGAATGCCCAGAAACTGGAAAACCGGACAGCCAATAACCTGGCCAATCCAACCCTGTCGTACGCTCATCTGTGGGATTCGGACGACAAGAACATCACCGTGGGCGAAATGGTCATTGCACAAAGTTTCGACTTCCCGTCGCTCTACATCACCCGCGCCCGCATGAACCGCTACAAGGCTCAGTCGCTCGACGCCCAAGCCCTTGCCCTGCGCCAGGACATTCTGTTGCAAGCACAGGAAGCCTGCCTCGACATCATCATGCTGACCCGTCAGCAGTCCCTCCTCGACGAACGCCTGAAGAACGCCGAAGAGCTGGCAGCTTTCTACAAGAAACGACTGGAAACCGGTGATGCCAGTTCGCTGGAAACCAATAAAATCAATCTGGAACTGCTGAATGTACGTACCGAAGCCCGCATGAACCGTACAGCCTTGGAAAACAAGCTGCGCGAACTGACCGCCCTTAACGGTAACCAGTCGCTTGTCCCCGGCCGTCCTTTGGCCGAAGGAGCTGCTGCGCCTCATGCACTCAACCTCGGACTGACCGATTATCCCGATGTTCCCCTGCCTGCCGACTTCGGTCCTTTATGCGACGAGCTGCTGGCTTCCGACCCTACCCTGCTTGCCTTGCAGAACGATGGTGAAGCTGCACGCCGCCAACTGTCTGTCAGCCGTCAAGGCTGGTTGCCCGACCTGGAACTGGGATATCGGCGCAATACCGAAAGCGGACATCCGCTCAACGGAGTGGTAGTAGGTTTCTCCTTTCCCATCTTCCAGAATCACGGAAAGGTAAAAATGGCACGCTCGCAACTGCAAAGCATCGATTACCAAAAGGAGAATGCTCGACTGAGTGCTTCCACCGCCTTATGGCAGCTCTACGAAGAAGCTTCCAACCTGCAAGCCTCCATACATGAGTATACCGAGACTTTCGGCCGTCAGCAGGACTTGCGCCTGTTGCGCCAGGCACTCGAAGGCGGACAAATCAGCATGATAGAGTATTTCGTAGAAGTATCCGTAGTCTACCAAAGCCAAACGAACCTGCTGCAACTGGAGAACCAGTACCAGAAGGTAATGGCCAAAATATACAAGAGCAAACTTTAAATAATGAAGAATGGAAAATGAAGAATGGAAAAAGAAAAAATTCTTCATTCATCATTCTTCATTTCACAAGATTTCCGGTTGCTCCGGTACATAACTGCTCCGGATGCGCCACTCCTGCGGATAAAGATTATTGGCACGATTGCCGATGTTCTTCACAAATCCAAGAGGGAAACCACGGTACGTAAGAAATACAAAACCGCGAGGGGCTGTGTCCGAAAGGACTACAGCCTCTTTGCGCAAATAGGCAATAGCAGTAGGATAATCCACCTCTTCGCAGGCAAAAGCATCTTGCCGAAGCAGGCTACTCATGGCCAGCGCATGGGCGGGAATACAGTCTTTCCCTTTCACTCCAGCCACTTCTACACCTGCCTGCATCACTTTGACATGCTGCTTCAAAGCTGTCAACAAAGGTAGCCATGCCGTAGGGAAAGCCGCCAGCGTCTGTCCTTCGGGCACTAAGGTGTAACCTTCCGCATCACGCAGCCAGCCTTGCACCATTGCCAACTGTTCCTTTCCGAAAGCCGATCCCGAAGAAGCCTTTCCGCCATTTCCTTTCTTCCCGCGCTGTTTGCCAGCCGACTGTCTATCCGCGTTCATCCGTCCCGTTTGCATCATCGATATGTCTTCGCTTTCTGTTTCTTCTGCCTCACCAGCCTTACGCAATACAGCCAGGAAGAATCCTTCTCCCTGCGTCTTATGTGGTAAGAAACGGTAGACAGGGAAATCTTCTCCAGCCAGCAAATTGCCAGTGATCCCCCATTCAGCTGGCACGTCGAGCGGCAGCACTTCGGCTCCCAACTCCCGACACAACCAACGCACATTTTCTTCGTTCTCTTTCGTATTATAGGTACATGTACTATATACCAACAGTCCACCCGGCTTCAGGCAAGGCCAGATGTCTGTCAGGATACGCCGCTGACGCTGCCAGCAGATTTCGACATTCTCCGCACTCCACTCGCTTATGGCAGTCTCGTCCTTACGGAACATGCCTTCGCCCGAACAGGGAACATCGGTCAGAATAAAGTCGAAAAGGTGTTCCAAAGGTGTGAAATCGGAAGGATCGCTATTTGTCACCACCACATCAGGATGCCCCCACTTGGTCAGATTCTCGGCCAGTATCTGGGCACGGTTGCGCATCACTTCGTTGGCTACCAGCAAACTGCCTTCGGGCAACAGGCTACGTACATGGGTAGACTTTCCGCCCGGAGCTGCACAAAGGTCAAGCGCAGCCAACGGTCTGCCCGGCAGGTAACGCTTCAACGCCTGTTCCACAAACATTGACGACGCTTCCTGCACGTAGTAACAACCGGCATGAAACAACGGATCGAAAGTAAATGCCGGACGCTGGTTCAAATAGAATCCGCATTCCGCCCAAGGCACTTTGTTCAATGAAGAATGAGAAATGACAGAAGAAGAATCTGTACACTTTTGAGTATTCACACGTATGCTGACCGGCTGTTCCGCCTCCAGCAGAGCGGTAGCCAGACTGTTATATTCTTCCTCGCCCAACAAAGCGCGGGTATATTCAGTAAATAAAGGAGGTAATTGCATGATAATCTTCTATCTTCTCAAATTTCTTATAATGCAGCAATTTCTTCCATGCTCAATCCTGTACTTTGAGCAATAAGTTCAATAGAAACACCGGCTTCCTTAAACTTGCGTGCCAATGCCTTCTTCTCTTCTGCACGGCCTTCTGCAAGTCCTTCCGCACGGCCTTCCGCAAGCCCTTCTGCACGCCCCTCCGCACGACCTTCTGCACGCCCCTCCGCACGGCCTTCTGCACGACCCTCTGCACGGCCCTCTGCACGGCCTTCCAACTTGGCAGTATCCAGCACATCATTCTGTATCATCACGGCATTGATATGCTCGTCGTACACATGACGTTCCTTGGGCGACATATTGTAATACTTCAGTTTTTCCCTTGCCTCGGCCAATCCCGGTGCCGTGGTATCAGAACTGATTTCGCCACTTTTCAGATACGAGATCCATTCCTCCAGCGGTGTCTTTGCTACCTTATTGAACTCGTTCACCCTAATCAGGTAGTATTCGGGGAACACCTCGCGCGGCATCTTGCGGATGATTGCTCCTTCCTGCTTGGCCGAAATGCTCAATTCGTCGCCGGTATGCACCCCAACAAAGTTTGTCACTCCGTGATACAGGTAGTCACTGCCTTTACCGATGTCGAAATAGAGAATACTGATGGAATATACCTTTTTCACCTCTGCATACGAATTCCCCAAAGAGATGTGCTCCGTAATGGCTTTCGAAACACCATATAGCACTCTCTCCAGATAGTACAGTTCTCGCGTATTCTGTATTTCAACAATGATGATGTCCCCGTTCTCCTCTTTTGCCTTGATGTCCACACGATTGAACTTATCATCATAGTTTGTCTGGTTGGCTTCGCTTTCGAGTATTTCCAGAATGGTGATTTTCCGTTCCAGCAACACGGTGAGCAAGCCTTCGAGTACTACAAAATTGGCCTTATCTCGCAACATACGCTTCATGGCCCAATCGAATCGGATATATTTATCTTGCATCATGAGGAAGAGGTTTTGAGTTTATAAGTCTTTGAGTTATTGAGTCTTTATTTTCTGGAGTATCTTACCAGATGCAGCAAATATACGAAAAGGTAGTTGCAGCGGCAAATGAAAACAGGGTTTTCTAAAAAAGTTCTTCGTTCCAAGTTTCCCAGTTAGGGAATTTCCATTCCCTAGTTAAGAAATTCTCGTTCCCTAGTTAGGGAATTGCGGTTTCTCAGTCAGGCAATAAAAAAGCTTCTTCCCAGAGGCGCATAAAAGTAATGTATATCCGATTGAATTCTATACATTCCGCATCATGCGCCTCTGAAAAGAAGCTTCTTCATTCAACCCCTACATCAGTAACTGATCTTCACTCCCGCAAAGTAGGAACGCGGCAGGCCGGGACCGTAGATGTAACCCGAGTCGCGCAGTTTGCCTTGGTCGAAGTCTTTCTGATAGGCATTGAAAAGATTCTGCACGCCGGCATTTACCTGAAGGGTGATGTTGTTGTAGAGCGTGAAGTCGTACGCAGCTTTCAGATTCATTTCCCAAAAGTCGGGGGTAGTTTCGGCACGGTCTTTCTCGATGTAGCCGGCACGGTGCTCTACCAGCATACTGCCCGTATACGTACCTGACAGGGCAATGCTCAACGGCTTCACCGGACTGTAAGTCAGCGTCATATATCCATAGGTATCGGGCGTGCGGAAAATACGTTTCTCCAGAGGAACAGTCTCATCGTCGCTCCACTGGCGGGCTTCCTTGTACTCGGCTTTCTGTAAGGTAACGCCTGCCTGAAGCTGAAGCACACTGAGCCAAGCCAGTTTGCCTTCGAGCGTCATGCCGTAGACGCGGGCTCCCTTTTCGTTGTAACGCTCGTTCTTCAGAATACCGTTCTCGGTACCAATCTCGCGCAAAGCAAATACGTCGGACAAGTCGGTATAGAAACCTTCGAGTAACAAGTTACCCTGCCAGGCTCCCCAGCGGTGATACATATCGGCCGAAAGGCTGAAACTGCGCGACTTTTCTTCACGCAAGTCCTTGGCCAGTTGAATCATGGACACTCTGCCACCTACATTCTCCACATGCAAATCCTCGTCGAAAGCCTGCGGAGCACGGAAACCTACGGAGTAAGCGGCACGGAAGTTAATGTCCTTTGTCGGGTTGTAGCGCAGATTAACGCGCGGACTGAAAATGACATGGTCTATCAGGTTGTGCTTGTCCAGACGTCCTCCCACGAGGAAGCTCCAGCGGTCGTTTTTCCACTCGTTCTGCAAGAAAGCACCGGCGATGCGTACCGTCTGGTCGATGCGGCGGTTGTAGCCCCACATGTTGTCGTGCATGGCATCCTGATTATACTCTACCCCACCCGTCAGGTCGGCAGGCAGGAAGAGACAACGGTCGAAGTGGTAAACGTATTGTGAACCAACTACCCACGTCAGGTCGGTAGTAGCACCGTAAGCGTCGAGCGAATGGTCGCCACCGTAGTAACTGTCGCGGTCGATGTGCTGCACGGAGGCATAAACGTTCATGCGGTGCTTCTCGTTGGGCGAAAAATAATCGAACTTCACACTTCCGCTGTTGATGCTGTGCTGGGTCTGCTCGGTGATGTCGGTCTCGTGAGGCGGACGGTCGAGCAAATTGCCACCACGGCGGAATTCCTGCAGATGATGGTATTCAAAGGTCAGTTTGGAGTAAGTACTCGTCTTGAGATACGAACGGAAACCAACTGTTTGGTTACGCAACTGGGGCAGCTCAGTAAAGCCGTCGCCGTCGTAATCGAATCCACTGCGCTGGCGGTTCTGTCCAAAGACGTAAATACCTGCCTTATGGTCATCGGTCACCAACGAAGCGTTCATGGTCGTATTGTTGTCGAACACCGAAAGGCCGCCCACGCCCATAATGGTATGTCCCAGCTGGGCAGAGTTGCGCAACGGTTCTTTGGTAATGATGTTGATGGTTCCCGCAATGGCCGATGCGCCAAACAGTGCCGAACCTCCTCCACGCATCACCTCCACTCTCTCTATCATGTTGGCCGGTATCTGTTCCAGTCCGTACACTCCTGCCAAAGCACTGAACACGGGGCGCGAGTCTATCAGAATCTGCGTATAAGGACCGTCAAGGCCATTGATGCGTACTTGCTGGAAACCACAGTTCTGGCAGTTGTTCTCTACCCGCACACCCGGCTGAAAGTTCAGTCCCTGTGCCAGTGTGGTTGAATTAGTCTGCTCGAACAGCTTGAAATCCATGACATTAACCAGCGTAGGAGCCAGACGGCGGGTTGTTTCGCTGCGGTTAGCGGTCACCACTACCCCGTCCAATGCCACGAGGTCTTCTTCCAGTTCGAAGTTCTCTTCCAGCGTAACGCCTTTCTTCAGCACAACGTTACGTGTCAAAGTTTTATATCCCACGGCACTGACCTGCAGTACGAACTCACCTTCGGGCAGATTCTTCAGGAAGTAATGTCCTGTTCCGTCGGTTAGCGTACCGATAGTGGTACCTTTCAGTGAAACAGATATATAAGAAAGGTGTTCTTTGGAGTGTTTCTCAAGTACATGCCCCACAATGTTGGCATCCGATTTGTTCAAGTCTTCGGCAAAGGTTGTGGCTGGCAACAGTGCATAAAGCACCGCCACCACAAGAAAAATATACGTTTTCATGTGTCTTCTTTCTATAAATTAATAAAATGAGGAAAAGGGTAGATGTTTCCAAATAATCCATGGTGAATCCATGACACATCTACCTGTCATACAAATATAAATCGCGTCAGTCAGAAGACACAAACGGGAGGGGCACGCAAACGAAGGCCGTTTTCCTGTCGTGACAGACAAAGCCGTACCACACGGGGCACCGCCAATACGTTCAGCAAAACCAAGAAACAGGAAACGGCAGTCAGCAACGACGGAAGCGAAGAAGCGGTATAATGGCCCAGAAAAAATATCGTCTCGGCCTGATTCGGCGTATGCTGATGATTGGCTTGGAAGGGATGCGAGTGCACAATAATAACCCCGTTCACCACATGCGAGTGGTTGAACAGTGTGATTCCTCCCCAATACATCAAGAACAACAGGGGAAGAAAGAACTTCATGATGCGACGCAACTTCTCCAAAGAAGATTTATATGATTAAATTTGAAGGCGCAAAGATAAGGCTATTTATGCTAGTAAACAAACTTCTGATGTACTTATATGTAGGTATTATACAGTTCAAATATTGAACCTATCAAAACCTCAGAATTTACAAATACTCACGTAAAATCAGTTAGAAACCAAGAAAACTATTCATAACCCTGTAACATAATTTGAGACAGGATTCTCCTTTCTTTGCACATAACTATTTTTGATATAAGTAGTTTTTTTATAGATTTGAAAACCAGAACTTAACAAAAGGATAGCAAACTTTCTGATACCATGTCAATACTAAATAAATACATTTGGGTAGTCGATACCCTGCATCAAGCAGGCGAACGCGGTATATCTTTAAAAGAACTGAATGAAAAGTGGGTACGCAATGAAACCTTAAGCTGTGGTGAACCCATTCCACGCCAAACATTCGACCGCTGGAAAGGAAATATTTTGGACTTACTGGGCGTAATCATAGAATGTCATACCAAAGGCGGTTACCGATATTACATTGAAAATCCAGAGATTTTATCTGACTGCAAACTGAGCCGATGGTTGCTTGACACTTATAGCACTGTCAATGCCCTATCAAAGCATGCCTCATTGTACAACCGCATTTTAGTAGAGGAAATTCCTTCAAACAGAAACTTCCTGGCATTCATCATCAATGCCATGAAAGACAATATGGTCGTAGTCCTCACCTATAAAAATTTCATCACCGAAAAAGAACACTCATTTCCCATCTGCCCCTATTGCCTAAAGATGTTTCAGAAACGATGGTATATATTGGCTTTGAGCGTCCATGAAAACAAGTTGCGTATTTATGCTCTTGACCGAATTGTGAATGTACAACTCACAGAACAACATTTCACCATACCCAAAGATTTTGATGCAAGGGAATACTTCTCCTCTTATTTCGGCATAGTACTCGATGAAACGGTAAAAGAGCAACGAATTATACTACGCGCCTACAAACCACATCAGAATTATCTTCGAACTCTGCCACTCCATCCTTCGCAAAAAGAAATATACACATGCGATACCTATGCAGACTATGAACTTTCTCTTCGCCCTACCTACGACTTTGCCATGGAATTACTTCATGCCGGAGCATTGGTCGAGGTGCTGGAACCTGAATCCTTACGGAAACAGATGTACAGTTGGGTGAAAGACTTATGGAATATGTATAAGAACATATAACTCTTAAAAAACTAAAAGTATGAAAAAAGAAGAATTAGAACTCCGTAAAGCATTTTATAACTTAGAAAAGCAGTACCGTCCTTATTTTGATGTGTTAACAGAGAATCAAGACATATATCCAGAATACACTGGTGCAATTACCATTGACGGATATCTCAATTATAAACCTGATATACTATTCTTAGGTTATAATCCTGCGCATGGAAAATATCGCGACTGGAATAAAGATGGAGCTCATCTTGTATATACGGGAGAAAGGCCATTCGGATTTTTCGAGTTAGGAAATGCACGTAAAAATAGACGACAATGGTGGGAAACCAATCAAGTCAGAGGAAATTCTTTTCCAGCTAATATTATAGATTTCTTATATCAATATGTGGCAGAATTAGGCATTGATTCTGAATATCAAACATTCAAAAGGCCCAAATGGAGTAATGATATCGAATCAAAAATAATGGCTATAAATATCTATCCTATTGCAACCAAATCGAGTCAAGAGTTAAAGAATCTTTTCAAAAAGATGATAAATAACAAAGCTATTCCTGAAATTAAATCATGTGAAGAAGAATGGGATATTCGAAAAATCTTCATTCATCAAATACAGGATTTTATAGCAGATTTTATCAAACCCAAAGCCATACTATGTATTGGAACCCAAACTATTTCAGATTATACCTGGGGAAAGTTTCAAAAAAAAGAAGGAGGTATTATGATATCCCCCAATTATCCAAATATGATAGGAATAAGTAGAAGTGGAACATGGAATACTCGGGCAAAAATAGCAGCTAAATTAATAGCTGATATAGTAAAGCAGTACAACTGATAATTCTTTGATATCTACAAGTATCTAATCAATAAAATCGGCTCAACCCTCCATCAACGAGGATTGAGCCGTTTTCTTAAAGGCAAAGCCTCACCCCATCTTTTCACAAACGAGATGCGAAGCATTCATCTTCGATTTGTCGAACTTGGTAGAATACTTGGTGTTGAATGCTTTTGCAATCGTTTCCTGATATTGAGGCTGTCCGATAGGAGGCGTTGTAGATTGCGTACTAAGTTCGATGTACATACCTTTCGTCAGCACCATGTCTTTACCCCAATTCCAATTATTTCTTGCTGATATTTTCCAGAGTGGCATAATTGTAAATTTTTAAGTGTTAATACTAATATTGTCTGATTGGCAACGACAAAAGTAAGAATGAGCTGTCTCATTCCCTGTTACAAGTCGAAAAATACAGTTTTCCTAAACATGTCACAAAAAATGAGACTGCTACAATGAACATTTGCCCCATAACTATTAACGAAATCGCAATTATGACAAATCAAACAGTGAAATCGGATTTTCTTCATCAAACAATCGAAGAAGAAGCTTGGAAAGAAGTATCAGAAGAATTTCCGTGGACAGAGGCATTATTGGAAAAATTCCAAAATGAAGTAAATTGGAATCGCATTTCCTACAATAACAACATTATATGGACAACATCCATGCTTGAACAATTTAAAAGCCGCATCAACTGGAATGTATTTTCATACTGTACCAACAAAACGGTTTTCACTCCCGAAAACCTTGAAATCTATAAAGACTATTGGGATTGGAACTGTCTTTCCGATTCTCAGGGAATAGAATTCAATTATGAGATTATAGACAAGTTCGTTAATAAATGGAACTGGAAAAAACTCATCAACAATCATCATGCCAGCGAATGTGTCCCTTTCAACAAACAGTTCCTCAACTACTACAATAAATATGTCCCCATTTTATTTCTGCATGAATCCTGTCTGTGGAATTGCATCATCAAACAACGAACCAAAGAGTTGATTCCAACCATTATTCGTCAACAATAACATTTAAGGGAAAAGGATAGTATCAAAAAAGGAATCCTGAAACAAATTCCTAAAAAAAATCGTTTCTTTGCAACCTTACCGGGGGGATGTTCCGTCTAAACAGACAAAGAACCAAAGAAACTAAAAACAAACGAATATGAAACGCATCCTTTTACTTCTGGGCCTGATGGCCGCCATTTGCTTAGGAATACAAGCTGAAAACCGCACCGTGACCGATAGCGTAAACGGAAAGAAACGCGTCATCGAACTGACGGACACCATGATAAACGGACAACGGATTACCGACACACTGAGTATCACCATCTATGAAGGTAGCAGCACCTACAGCGACGACGAACCTTACCAACACCATAACAGTAGCAGCGGCCTGCAATGGGTAGGCTTTAACTTCGGCGACGAAGCGCCCGAAACTATCATTGCCATGACTGCCATCATCTTCGTGTTCGGCCTGCCGGCACTGCTCATTTTCATCATCTTCTACTTCCGCTACAAGAATCGGAAAGCCAAATACCGCCTGGCCGAACAAGCACTGGCCAGCGGACAACAACTGCCTCCCGATTTCTTCAAAGAGGTTGAAAACCGTGACTTGCGCAGCCGTGGCATCAAAAACATCTTCCTCGGCATCGGACTGTTCATCTTCCTGTGGGCTCTGACAGGCGAATTCGGCCTGGGCTGCATCGGTTTGCTTATCATGTTTACAGGTTTCGGACAGGTAGTCATCTACTATACCCAACCCGAACGTAACAATGGTGCCCCTTTCAGCCGAATGGAACGCGAAGGGGAATATACCAAAAAAGAAAATGATTCTGACGCCCAAAACGAAACACAACGATGAACCAACTCAACGACTTATCGCTGATTGCGCAGGTCGTAGTGTTTCATAATAACAGGGCCTTCGACCAGTTGGTCAGGAAATACCAGTCGGCCGTCCGGCGGTTTTTCCTGAACCAGACTTGCGGCGACAGCGAATTGAGCGACGACCTGGCACAGGAAACCTTCATACGGGCCTACACCAATCTGGCTTCGTTCCGCAACCTGTCCAGCTTCTCTACCTGGCTCTACCGTATTGCTTACAACCAATATTATGACTATCTTCGCAGTCGGAAAGAGACAGACGACCTGGACACTATGCGGGTAGATGCCCAATGCAGCACCCGACAGCCAGACACTGGCCTGAAGGCAGACCTGCACCGCGCACTCGCTACACTGAAAGACATAGAACGTACCTGCATCACCCTGTTCTACCTGGAGGACCAGAGTATTGAAAAGATAGCAGGAATCACCGGATGCCCCACGGGAACCGTAAAAAGCCACCTTTCGAGGGCCAAGGAAAAGATGGCAACTTACTTAAAGCAAAATGGTTATGACGGAAAGTAATGATAAACTACTGGAAAACTTCTTCGCCGAAAACCGGCAGGAAGTAGCCGACAACGGCTTCAGCAGACGAGTGATGCACCACCTGCCCAACCGGAACAGCCGTCTGGCACGCCTGTGGACGGCTGGCGGATTTACGCTGGCTGCCGTACTGTTTGTCCTGATGGATGGTCTGCAATTGGTATGGGACACTTTGCGCGAAACATTCACCACAACCGTAGCCAACGGCATGGAACAGGCCGACCCACGTTCGATAGCGATAGCCTTAGGCGTTCTTTTGTTCCTGATGTACCGCAAAATAGCTTCGCTGGCTTGAATAAACGTTTTTTCGTAAAGGAAAAACATTTTTATCGATGATATGTTATATCTTTGCCCACTTAAAAAACTAAAATGGCAAAGAAAGTTTTAATACATATCACCGTCAGCCTGACTATGTTCCTGCTTCTGTTTGCAGGGTATGTGCATGCACAAAGCACCAGCGACAGCATCGTCATGAACCGGCTGAAACAGATGGGAGCCCCATTGACCTATAACAACAAAGTGGAATTGCTGATGAACGGTCACGACAAGTTCACCGACCTGTTCGAAGCCATTCGCGGCGCCCGACATCACATCCATCTGGAATATTTCAACTTCCGCAACGACTCCATCGCCAACGCCCTGTTCGACCTGTTGGCCCAGAAAGCGGCCGAAGGCGTGGAAGTGCGTGCCCTGTTCGATGCTTTTGGTAACTGGTCGAACAGCAGCCCGCTGAAGAAAAAACATTTGGAAGCCATTCGCAAACGAGGCATCGAAATCGTAAAATTCGACCCCATCACCTTTCCCTGGTTCAATCATGCCGCCCACCGCGACCATCGGAAAATCGTAGTGATCGATGGGAAGATTGGCTACACGGGAGGCATGAACATAGCCGACTATTACATCAAAGGTTTACCCAAGATAGGCGAATGGCACGACATACATGCACGCATCGACGGCGATGCAGTCCGCTACCTGCAGGGCATCTTCCTGACCATGTGGAACCGCGAAACCGGACAACACATCGGCGGACCGGAATACTTTCCGGACACGCCCCAGCTGCCGGACAGCATTGCCGAAGAAATCATGATTGTAGACCGTACGCCGCGTGAAACACCGCGCTCCATCAGCCGAGCGTATGCCACTTCCATACGTGCGGCCGACAGCCTGATCCGGATTGTAAATCCTTACTTCGTACCCACCAAATCCATTCGTGAAGCCCTCAAATACGCCCTGAAAAAAGGAACACAGGTCGAGATTATGGTGCCCAAAGTATCCGACGTGCCGTTTACGCCCGAAGCGGCCTTCTACATCCTGCACAAACTGATGAAGCGGGGAGCCAAAGTATATCTGTTCAACGGCGGTTTCCATCACTCCAAAGTTATGATGGTGGACGACAGCTTCTGTACCGTAGGTACGGCCAACCTGAACAGCCGCAGCCTGCGCTACGACTACGAAACCAATGCTTTTATCTTCGACCCCGAAACGACAGCTGAACTGACCGAGATGTTCGAACATGACAAAGGACGCAGCACACTGCTGACTCCCGAAGTGTGGAAAGAACGTTCGGCATGGAAAAAGTTCGTGGGATGGTTCGGCAACCTGTTTACGCCGTTCCTCTGACCTGTCTGTACGCTGTTTGTGGGACACTTGCACGGCTCGCGAACAACACAAGTGTCGAACAAATGGACTGCAAGTGTGGCTCACGAGCCGTGCAAGTATCCCACAAAGCCCCTCCTGAAAGCCCACTAAGTTTTTTAAAGTCGGCAGTACCGATTTATCACCAAAAGAATTAACTTTGCAACGGCCTTGTTTCTGAAGACGGAACAGGTTCGGTATAGAAATAGCAGAAATACAGCTATTTACAGGACCAATAAACGTCTGAAAGAAAGGGTTGGAATCTCTCTATCAGTAACTATATCCTTGCAATGAAACAATATTTAGACCTACTCAACCGCATACTGACCGAAGGCGTCGAGAAAAGCGATCGTACCGGAACAGGTACCATCAGCGTGTTCGGACATCAGATGCGTTTCAATCTGGAAGACGGTTTTCCCTGTCTGACAACCAAAAAACTGCACCTGAAATCCATCATTTACGAACTGCTCTGGTTCCTGCGGGGCGACACCAACGTGAAGTACCTGCAAGACCATGGTGTGCGCATCTGGAACGAATGGGCCGACGCTGACGGCGATATGGGACACATCTACGGCTATCAATGGCGTTCTTGGCCCGACTATCAAGGCGGCTTCATCGACCAGATCAGCGAAGCAGTAGAGACCATCAAGCACAATCCTGACTCGCGCCGCATCATCGTAAGCGCCTGGAACGTAGGCGACCTCAACAACATGAACCTGCCTCCCTGTCACGCCTTCTTCCAATTCTACGTGGCCAACGGGCGGTTGAGCCTGCAACTGTATCAACGCAGTGCCGACACCTTTCTGGGAGTTCCGTTCAACATCGCCTCGTATGCCCTGCTACTGCAGATGATGGCACAAGTGACCGGCCTGAAAGCAGGCGACTTTATCCACACACTGGGCGATGCACACATCTACCTGAACCATTTGGAGCAGGTAAAGCTGCAACTGACACGCGAACCACGTCTACTGCCGCAGATGCGCATCAATCCGGATGTTAAAAACATCTTCGACTTCCAGTACGAGGACTTCGAACTGGTGAACTACGACCCGCATCCGCACATTGCCGGAAAAGTATCTGTATAACCCTGAAACAAACCTAAGATATATGATCAGCATCATCGCCGCCGTCGATCGCCGCATGGCCATCGGTTACCAGAACAAACTGCTGTTCTGGCTGCCCAACGACCTGAAACGTTTCAAAGCACTGACCACCGGACACACCATCGTCATGGGACGTAAAACTTTTGAGTCGCTGCCCAAAGGCGCGTTGCCCAACCGGCGGAACATCGTCCTGTCGTCCAACGCCGCCACCGTATGTCCTGGTGCCGAAGTGTTCACCAGTTTGCAGGAGGCGCTGGAACATTGCAGCAGCGATGAAGACATCTACATCATTGGCGGCGAAAGCGTCTACCGTCAGGCTCTTCCGCTGGCCGACCGCCTGTGCCTGACCGAAATAGACGACGAGGCACCACAGGCCGATGCCTATTTCCCTACCGTCGATCCCGCCGTATGGAAAGAAAAAAGCAGGGAGTCTCATCCTGCCGATGAAAAACATCCCTGCCCTTATGCCTTTACCGACTACGTAAAGAAGTAGCCAATCCCTGTCAAGCCGCACAATCAAGCGTCCAGCTCGTCATCCTCGCCTTCCACCACAATCGGCATCTGGCGCTTGATGGCTTCGTGGAACGAAATCAGCGTTTCGGTCCGAGCCAACCCCAGCGGTTGCAACTTGTCGTGGATAATACTCAGCAAGTGGTGATTGTTGCGGGCATACAACTTGATGAACATGTCGTACTTACCTGTCGTAAAGTGGCACTCCACAATTTCAGGAATGGCCTCCAATGCTTTTGTCACGGCATCGAACGAAGCAGGATCTTTCAGATAAATGCCGATATAGGCACAAGTCTCGTACCCGATTTTCTCCGGATCAATCACAAATTCCGAGCCTTTCAGTATGCCTAGATTAGTCAGCTTCTGAATGCGCTGATGGATGGCAGCACCCGACACGTTACAAGCACGGGCTACTTCCAGAAAAGGTATACGCGCATTGTCAGCAATCAGTTTCAAGATCTGTTCGTCTAAAGTATCCAATTGATGATGTCCCATTTTCGATTCAAATGATTAATAAGTAACTTACTTTATTCCCGTGTTCACACACGGCTTTTGTGCAAAGTTAGTCATTTTTTTCTCGTTTTCTATCCGATTTATAACTTTTATGACAAAGAAAGAAATAAAATTGCAGATGCAAAACAAAGCACGTATCTTTGTGGATATAAATAAATGCGAACGAATATGAGAAAAATTGGATTGTTCCTGATAGGTTTGTGCATGTCTGCGGCTGCATCTGCACAAAACTTCAACGACTATTTTGCCGACAAGACGCTTCGGCTGGACTACATCTTTACCGGAAACGCAACCCGACAGGAAATCTGCCTGGACGAACTCTGCTCCCTGCCCGGATGGGCCGGACGGAAACACCATCTGGACGAATTGCCCCTGGAAGGAAACGGACAAGTGGTCGTAAAAGACCAGCAAAGCGGAAAAGCCATCTACAAGACATCTTTCTCATCACTTTTTCAGGAATGGCTGGAGACTGACGAAGCACAGCAGACGGTAAAGGGATTCGAAAATACTTTCCTGATTCCCTACCCGCTCCGTCCGGTTGAAGTAGAAATTACGCTGTTCGACCTGCGCCGCAACGTACAGGCAAAGCTGAAGCACATCGTCAATCCCGACGACATCCTGATTCACCACAAAGGACAGTCGCACATCACTCCGCACAAATATCTGCTGCAAAGCGGCAGCGCCGAACAGTGCATCGATGTAGCTATCCTGGCCGAAGGATATACACCCGACGAAATGGAAACCTTCTATCAGGACGCCGACATCGCCTGCGAAAGCCTGTTTGCCCACGAACCGTTCAAAAGTCTGAAGTCGCGTTTCAACATCGTAGCCGTTGCCAGCCCTTCGCAAGACAGCGGCGTAAGTATTCCCCGTTTGGGCGAATGGAAGCACACGGCATTCAGCTCACACTTCAGCACGTTCTATTCGGACAGATACCTGACCACCTCGCGCGTAAAATCCATCCACGACGCACTGGCCGGCATCCCTTACGAACACATCATCATCCTGGCCAATACCGAAGAGTATGGTGGTGGAGGCATCTACAATTCGTACACACTGACTACAGCCCATCATCCGCAATTCCGTCCTGTAGTGGTACACGAATTCGGCCATAGCTTTGCCGGACTGGGCGACGAATACTTCTACGATGACGATGTCATGTCGGGCATGTATCCGCTGGATATCGAGCCGTGGGAACAAAACATCACCACCCGCGTCGACTTTGCCTCCAAGTGGGAAGATATGCTGGCTCCGGGCACACCGGTTCCTACGCCGACAGAGCAAAGCGAGACTTATCCCGTAGGCGTATACGAAGGCGGAGGCTATTCTTCGAAAGGCGTTTACCGTCCGGCCGACGACTGCCGCATGCGTACCAACAGTTATCCAACTTTCTGCCGCGTATGTCAGCGTGCCATCCAACGGATGATTGATTTCTATACCAAATAATCACCTTATAACCCATATTTCTATGATTACATTCGAACGTATCACCGACTCACGCTCTCCGCATTATCAGTACATGGAGCAACTGCTAGTGGCGTCTTTCCCAACAGACGAATACCGCGCTTTGGAAGAAGAACGGGAATATACCGACTCAAAAGAGATCTTTTATAACAACATCATATTGAGCGACGGCGCCCCCATCGGACTTATCACTTACTGGGATTTCGGACAGTTTTATTATGTGGAGCACTTTGCCATCGATCCTGCACAACGAAATGGTGGCTATGGCAAAACGGTACTAAACAAACTTTGCGAGGAACTGCACCGTCCCATCGTACTGGAAGTAGAAACACCTGTAGAAGAAATGGCCAAACGGCGCATCGGATTCTATCAGAGACAAGGATTCAGCTTATGGGAAAAGGAGTACCTGCAACCTCCTTACAAAGCGGGTGACACGTACCTGCCCATGCACCTTATGACATACGGTAATCTGGAATGTGAAAAAGCTTTTGATGAAATAAAGAATCTTATCTATCGGGAAGTATACAACGTGAAATAAGAATACTTACCCCCATTTTTCTCCCTAGTTAGGAAAAAATATTTTCCTAACTGGGGAATTTTATTTTCCTAACTGGGAAAAAATCCGGCCCCAGTTCCGGAGATTTTTCCAAGTACATTTCAAAGTGTTTTTAGCCGTTAGTTATTCCTTCCCTAAGCCATAAGTTAGCGAGTAGATGCAGCCGCTAACTATTTCACTAGACAAGCTGTCAGTTAACACGAATACATTGGCCATATAGAAAAAAGAGGCCGGATCGCTAGGACCCGGCCTCTTTTTTATAATTCACCGATTAACAATTACTGACGTGGTTGTGCAGAATAGTTAATCTTCAATGCATAAGCTTTACGAAGAGCTTCCTTGATATCGGTTACGATACCCATCTTGGTATCCTGATCGACCTTCAAAGAAACGGTCATCAAAGGCTGATCAGATTCTTTCATACTGGCACGTTCACCAATAATATAATCCTGAATCTCAGAAACCTCTGCATAACTATCATTCAACTGGATACGGCTCTCATTACCTAATTTCTTACGGAACTCGGCAGTAGGCTTTCCTACATAGATGAACGTAACCAATGATTTCTTCTCCAGTTTTTCCAATTCTGTACCTTGCGGAACCTTAAACTCAACCTTTAATGTTACTTCACGCATTGTTGTTACAATCATAAAGAAGAACAACAGTGAGAAGATAAGGTCAGGCAGAGAAGAAGTGTTCAACGCAGGCATTCCGCGTTTACCAGATTTATTAAATTTTCCCATTACTTCTTTTCTCCGTACTTTTTAGGTTCTGCCTCAGAAATCATCTGAGGATAAATTTTACGAATTGCTTCTTGCTGTACTTCATCCAGATCAGCATAATTCTTACCCCATTTTTCCTGAGCTACTTCGTCACGCAATTCATTGTATGCAGCAACCAGCTCATTCTGAACAGCGATATATGCCTTGTAAGAAGTACCACGGTCACAACGCAAAGATATTACATGCTTCTCTGTTACTTGAACAGTTCCGAAGAACGGTACTTCTACCGCATATTTTTCCGGAAGCTTTTCATCATTGTTCGGATTAGCAATGAATTCCTTAGCTCTATCACGCAGTTGATCTACGTTAATATAGTCTTCACCACACATCAACTGGTCTTGTAAGTTCAAGAAGACTTGCAATACATTACGCTCCTTCAACTTGATATCATCTTTCTGTTGGTTTTCCTCGGGTGGTGGCGGCAAACGTCTTGCCAATCCACGGTCAGTATCCATAGAAGTAGTAATCAAGAAGAAGATGAGCAACAAGAAAGCCATGTCCGCCGTTGAACTGGAGTTGATTTCAGGTGTGCTTCTTTTTCCTTTTGCCATCTTATTCTTCTCCTAAATTATTTAAGTTTCTTCGAAATTCCAAAACCTACAATTAACAGGATGAGTACACCCATCATAATATAAGTGGAATACAAGAACATATCAGTGATCTTCAACCAAAATGGTACGTTCTCTGTACCTTCATAACCCGGTATTACCAAGGGAACATCACTGCCTACCGAATAAGTCACAACCAACAGCAGAACAATCATGATAAGTCCCAACAAAGATCTAATTGCCGTTTTAGGAGAATCAACCAACTTAGATCCAAACTGGAAGATAGCACCTGCTATCGTAATGAATACAGTAACAGCGAGCAAAATATACATCCAGTAAATCAATGCATCTGTCTGTGCAGGTTCCGACATGGAAGTATCTGCGACTAACCGTTGGGATACAGGAGTTTCCCCTCCGAAGAAGAAGAGTCCCAGTATTACCACCGTAATGAGAAGCATTACCAATAATACAGAACCTGAAACTTTTTGAATTCTAATTTTCATATCGCAGATATATTATTATTTTTTGTACTTCAGGTCATATTTAATGAGCATATCCAAAAGCGTAATAGAAGAATCTTCCATTTCGCTGGTCAAAGCTTCAATCTTAGTCAGGATATAGTTGTAGAATACCTGCAGAATCAAAGCAACGATCAAACCGAAGATAGTAGTAATCAAGGCCACTTTCATACCACCTGCTACAACCGTCGGAGAGATATCACCTACTTGTTGGATCTTATCGAATGCCTGCACCATACCGATTACAGTACCCAAGAATCCCAATGACGGAGCCATCGCAATGAACAATGTGATCCAAGAGCAACCTTTTTCCAGGTAACCAGCTTGTACACCACCATAAGAAACAACAGACTTCTCAACAACATCAATACCTTGGTCAAGTCTCAGCAGACCTTGATAATAGATAGATGCGATAGGACCTCTTGTGTTACGAGCGATGTCTTTAGCAGCTTCTACATCACCTTTTTCCAAAGCAGCTTCGATAGCAGCCAAGAACTTCTTTGTGTTAATTTCAGCCAAGCTCAGATAAATGATACGTTCGATGCAGAATGCAAGACCGATAACCAATGCAATAGCAACGAAACTCATGAAGAATGCAGAACCTTCGATGAATTTTGTTTTCAATTCCTTGTGGATACCACCTTCAGTAGCTTCTACAGCTGCAGGAGCAGCGGCTTCAGCGGGAGCTGCTTCAACAGCCGGAGCAGCTTGTTCGGTTTGTTCAGCTGCAGGAGCATCTTGAGCCTGAGCAAGTTGAGTTGAGCCAAATGTTAAGACTCCCATCACAGCAACAATTGCAAATAACTTTTTCATTGTGTGTCTAAATTTTAAGATTAATTAATTAATTTATTTTATTATATTTATTTGTTTCACAATTAATCAAAATCTGCGGAGAGACGGGGATTCGAACCCCGGATACCCTTTAGGGGTATACACGCTTTCCAGGCGTGCCTCTTCAACCACTCGAGCATCTCTCCTAATCAATGCCCCTTATAAATCGGGTGCAAATTACAAAAAAAATGCGAATAATCTGCGTTTTCAGCTACAAATGTATTCTTTTTTTCGTTCTTCCGGTGCATTCTCCCCGTTTTATATTGAATAATATCTCAAAATTAATAAACTTTAAAATCTTCGGAACGTTATTTGAGCATTCCAAACACTTTTAAGGCATTTTCAGAAGTCACCAACGAAACCTCTTCCGGCGTCTTGCCGTACACTTGGGCAACTTTGGTAAGCGTATCTCTGACATAAGCACTCTCATTTCTTTTTCCCCTATTGGGAACCGGAGTAAGGTAAGGGGAATCCGTTTCCAGTACCACACGTTCCAAAGGAATCTGAGCTAACACACCAGGCAATGTCGATTTCTTAAAAGTAACCACTCCATTAATCCCCAAACAGAACCCTTGAAACTCAAGAAGGCGTTCCGCTTCTTCTTGTGTTCCCGTAAAACTATGAAAGATGCCAGTTAAAGGCGTAGCTTTGTAATCTGCTAATACCTTATATATATAATCAAAAGCTTCACGACAATGAATCACGATAGGCAGGCCGTATTCCAATGCCCATTCAACCTGTTGCCTGAACACAACCTCTTGTTCTTTTACGAAGGTCTTGTCCCAATAAAGATCCATACCGATCTCGCCAATTGCCACAAACGAATTAGGTTCTTTCAGATAACGGCATACAACTTCCAATTCCTGAAGATAATCATCCTTCACCGAAGTCGGATGAAGCCCCATCATCGGATAACACAAATCTTTATAAGCAGCGCAAACCTGCAACAGCGGCTCAACGGTGGTACTGTCTATATTGGGCATAAAGATATGAGTTACCCCTGCCTGCCGGGCACGTTCCATTACTTCAGGCAAATCTTCCGAAAATTCTTCCAGAAACAAATGCGAATGCGAATCTACCAACTTTATCATCTTACTTACTTTATCTGCTTTTCACCGGTACGGTAATAATAGACCAGCCCATAACTTCTGCACAGGTCCAGTCTCTTTTCATTTGGACTAACCGCCTCGAACTTACGTTCAACCTGATTCCAAATATCCAAAATCAGTTCATCTGCCTCGGCACGCATCGAAGAAAGCGCTTCGAGACTTCGCGCCGTAGCCTCCTGATACTCCTTCTGCCGTTCACCACTGTCCATAAAAATATCATAGTGAACCTTTACCTTAGCAATAGTCGGATTATAAATCGGCGTTCCTCCTTGAGACAGACGACGAGTTTCTCCGTCTATGATTTTTCGCCCCCATGACGCCAGTTGAGTTTCGGATGACAAATCGGGCACATTACAACTTTGTGGTTCCAAGCCATAATATTCTTTATGCGATGAACGAATTTCCGAACGTATTACCGCTAAATTCAACACCTGAATGAAATGTGAAACATACAAACGAGCCATTTTTACATTAGATTGGTGTTTCTGACCAGCCTTTGCCTGCCTCGCAAAGCATTCGGTATAGTAACGCTGTGCTGCCTCAAACTTCACAAGAAACCACCTGGCCGCCGACAACGACTTCCAGGATATGGCCATCGCATCGCCGTTGCACATATCCGCCTTCGTTATGACAGCTTTCAAAGCCCTGATTCTGGCCTGGTCAGTATTCGGTAGTCTTCGGTAAGGCATTACATCTGTTTAAACCTATCAGACTTCACGATGCATCAGTTCGTTCATCATCGTTTCCAGTTCCTGTTTGTTTTCCGCAGGAACATTCACCCGGTTCAGACTTTCCGACGCCCGCTTGCTGTACTCCACAATTCGATTTTCACACAAAGCCTTCACTCCGATCTCGTTGTACAAACGGGTTACAGCAGCAATTTTCTCCTGCGGATCGAAAGCCTCACGGGTAAACCAATCGTTCAATAAAGCTTCCTGGTCGGTATTGGCATGTTCAAAAGCCTTTATAACCAGATAGGTCTTCTTATTGCACAGGATATCACCTCCGATGTTCTTTCCAAATCGAAGCGGATCGCCATAAACATCCAGCAAATCATCCTTCAGTTGGAATGCCAGTCCTAGATTTACGCCAAAATCATATAAAGCGTCCGCATCTTCCTTCGAAGCACCTCCTAAAATAGCTCCGATTTTCAAACTGGCAGCCAGCAGAACCGATGTTTTCAAACGAATCATTTCAATATATTCACCTTCCTTCACATCCTTACGCTGTTCGAACTCCATATCCAACTGCTGTCCTTCACATATTTCCAAAGCGGTCAGACTGAACAAATCCATCACGTCCTTCAACTTTTCGGAAGCGCATTGCGCCATAAACTGATAGGCCAACACCAGCATGGCATCGCCCGAGAGAATGGCTACATTATCATTCCACACCTTATGCACGGTTGCCTTACCCCGTCGCATGTCTGCGCGATCCATCAGATCGTCATGCAACAAAGTATAGTTATGATACACCTCAATACCCGTAGCAGGTTGCAAAATCGACTTAACATCTTCCCTGTACAGATTATAAGCCATCAGCATCAAGACGGGACGGATTCTTTTTCCACCAAGCGATAAAACATAAGAAACAGGATCATACAGTCCTTTGGGAGTACGGGTAAATTGCAATCCGGCAATATGCCCCCTTACAATATCAAGTAGCTCTGAAGCCGTAAACATAGTAAATAGATCTTTTTTATCTTGAAAGAAGAGAGAACAAAAAGAGGCTGCTTAAAGCAGCCTCTTCTTTTTTTATATAAACTTTATTACTGCAATCTAAACATTACAGGCACTGTGTATTTTACACGTACGGGTTTACCACGTTGCATACCCGGTTTCCACTTCGGCATAGTACCAATCACACGGAGTGCTTCTTTGTCCAGATAGGGGTCAACACCTCTCAATACTTTTGCGTCTACAATACTACCGTCCTTGTTAACCACGAACTGTACTGTAACACGACCCTGAGTACCATTTTCCTGTGCGATAGTCGGATACTTGATGTTCTTGCTCAAGTACTGCATCAAACCAGCCATACCACCATCAGGAAATTCCGGCATCTGTTCTACAACCTCGAAGATTGTTTGTTCTTCCGGTTCTTCCTCTTCTACAGCAACAGGCACGTACTTGATTTCTACAGCCTGGCCAGTTTCCTCAGAAGAAGCAATTGTAGTTTCTTCTACATCAGCATCGTCCTCCACAATCGTCAAGGTCTCAGCAATAGACGGAGCCTCGGGAGGAGGAGGCGCAACAACTTCCGGTTGTTCGGTGATAGGAATTTCAATTTCCTCTTCAAATACAACATCGGTTACAGCTTGGCTTGTATCGATCTTCACATCGCGTTTCGTCCATTCGAACGCAACGAACATAAAGGCAAGCACGATTACGTAACCGACAAGCAGCCATGTAGACTTTTTGTTCTCCAAGTCTGCCTTAGGTGTCTTTTTAATTTCCATAATCTATAATAATAATTTTAGTGTTTCTCATTTGGGGCAAATATAGCACTTTTCCTACGAATGTTCACGCTTGGCTGTGTTTTTTTACACAATAGACCTTGCATTTTTATTTTTTTAATCCTTAAAAGGGCTTTATCTGCTTTTGTGCTACAAAAGTAACGAGATATTTTAAAAATACCCGTATCTTTGGCAGGATTTTTAAACGAAATGTCGAAAAACATTCTGATTAAAGCCAAAATCGAAATACACCTTATTATATATACACTCTTATGAGAAAGATTACAATTGCCATCGACGGATTCTCTTCTTGCGGGAAAAGTACCATGGCCAAAGACCTGGCCCGTGAGATAGGTTACATTTATATCGATAGTGGAGCCATGTACCGTGCCGTGACTTTATACAGCATCGAAAACGGAATCTTCCACGGGGACGAAATCGACAAGGAAAAACTGAAAGCACAGCTTGGCGACATACATATCAGTTTCAGGCTGAACGCCGAGACCGGACGCCCCGATACCTATCTGAACGGAGTGAACGTAGAAAACAAAATCCGGACCATGGAAGTATCGGCCAAAGTAAGCCCGATCGCCACCCTTGATTTTGTTCGTGAAGCAATGGTAGCACAACAGCAGGCAATGGGAAAAGAAAAAGGAATTGTAATGGACGGACGCGACATCGGTACTACCGTATTTCCGGATGCCGAACTCAAAGTATTTGTTACCGCTTCGCCCGAAATACGCGCTCAACGCCGCTACGATGAGTTGAAAGCCAAAGGAGAAGCTGCCAGTTTCGACGAGATACTGGAGAACGTAAAGCAAAGAGACTACATCGACCAGCACAGAGAGGTAAGCCCGCTGAAAAAGGCCGAAGACGCTTTATTGCTGGACAACAGCCACCTGTCACTGACACAGCAAAAAGAATGGCTGAAGGAACAGTTCGAACGGATTACCAAAGCTTGAACAGGCAGACAGGAGGACAAAGATATGGTGAAAGTAGAAATAGATGAAGGATCCGGATTCTGCTTCGGAGTAGTAACCGCCATCCGCAAAGCCGAAGAAGAACTGGCCAATGGAGGAACTCTTTATTGCCTGGGCGACATCGTGCACAACAGCCGCGAAGTAGAACGGCTGGAAAACATGGGACTGACAACCATCAACCACGAGGAATTCAGACAACTGAAAAATGCCAAAGTACTGCTTCGTGCCCACGGTGAGCCACCCGAGACATACGAAATAGCCAGACGCAACAATATCGAAATCATTGATGCAACCTGCCCCGTAGTCCTCCAGCTGCAGAAAAGAATCAAGCAGGAATTCATGGCAGAGGAAAGCAGTGACAAACAAATCGTCATCTACGGCAAGAACGGACATGCCGAAGTGCTTGGACTTGTTGGGCAGACCAACGGAAAAGCCATCGTCATTGAAAAACTGGAAGAGGCTCAGCGACTGGATCTCACCAAAGACATCCGGCTTTATTCGCAAACGACCAAATCGCTCGATGAATTCCGACGAATTGTAGAATATATCAAGGCACACATCTCCCCCGGTGTTTCTTTCGAATACTACGATACAATCTGCCGCCAGGTAGCCAACCGCATCCCCAACATCCGGAAATTTGCCTCTTCGCACGATCTGATATTTTTCGTCAGCGGCAAGAAAAGTTCGAACGGGAAAATGCTCTTTGCCGAATGCCAGAAAGTCAACCCAAATTCACATCTGATAGACAACGCGGCTGAGATAGACAACAATCTGCTCACAGGCGCCTCCTCCATCGGTATATGTGGAGCGACTTCTACTCCCAAATGGCTGATGGAAGAAATATCGGATGCCATAAAAGAAAGACTAACAAGCCAGAAATAGTCCTTTTCAGGAATTAGAAATTAACGTAAATTATCAGTCACGCCCTTGGGTTTTTCGTATCTTTGTGGCGAATTATTAACTTAAAAAAAGATTGTTATGGGAACAATTAAGTGCATCGGAATCTTGACTTCCGGAGGAGATGCTCCGGGAATGAACGCAGCCATCCGTGCTGTGACACGTGCAGCCATCTACAACGGACTTCAAGTAAAAGGTATATATAGAGGTTACAAAGGACTGGTGACCGGTGAGATTAAGGAATTCAGAAGCCAGAATGTCAGCAACATCATCCAGTTGGGAGGAACCATCCTGAAAACGGCACGTTGTAAGGAATTCACTACTCCCGAAGGCCGTCAGCTGGCTTACGATAATATGAAAAAAGAAGGCATCGATGCACTCGTCATCATCGGCGGTGATGGCTCGCTGACCGGTGCACGTATCTTCGCTCAGGAATTCGACGTTCCGTGTATCGGACTGCCGGGTACCATCGATAACGACCTTTATGGTACAGATACTACCATCGGATATGACACCGCCCTAAACACCATTCTGGATGCTGTCGACAAAATCCGTGATACAGCGACCTCACACGAACGTCTGTTCTTTGTTGAAGTTATGGGACGTGATGCTGGCTTCCTGGCACTGAACGGCGCTATCGCTTCAGGAGCCGAAGCTGCCATTATCCCGGAATTCAGTACGGAAGTGGACCAGTTGGAAGAATTCATCAAGAACGGTTTCCGCAAATCAAAGAACAGCAGTATCGTGCTGGTAGCTGAAAGCGAACTGACCGGAGGTGCCATGCACTATGCCGAACGTGTGAAAAACGAATATCCGCAATACGACGTACGCGTTACCATCCTCGGCCACTTGCAACGTGGTGGTAGCCCAACGGCACATGACCGTATCCTGGCCAGCCGTCTGGGTGCAGCAGCCATCGATGCCATCATGGAAGGCCAGCGGAACGTCATGATAGGTATCGAGCACGACGAAGTGGTTTATGTCCCCTTCACCAAAGCCATCAAGAACGACAAGCCTATCCAAAAGGAACTGGTGAACGTTTTACGCGAACTTTCTATCTGATACACAAGATTACCAACCGGCATAGCCGGTCTATCATATAAAAGTGCATGTGTGTCAAATGAAGGAGCCTCTTTCTTCATTTGGCACACACTTTTTTTGCCAGCTATCGACATCTTCTATGCCGCAGCTTACTTATTACAGCCACTTCTCTACAACAATTTCCGTACGGTTCCACAGCTCTCCCATTTGCCAGTGGTGCAAATATTTATCTGACAAATGCTTCGGGCGACAACTTACATTCAGTGTACCAGTCCGTTGTCCGGCTTCCTCGTCCAACAGCAGACTGATAGCTGTAGCCGCTCCCTTACGGGGCGTACGGATAAACGGACGAAACAGAATATCTGTCAGCGGATCGAACCACATGTGCATCGTAATAATATCTGTCGAAACAATACCCGGATCGGCAGCATTTACCACAATGCCACGCTCCTTAACCCTGCGTGCCAAGTCGATGGTAAACAGCGTCAGCGCCAGTTTGGTATTACTATAGATAGGAATACGCCAGAAAGCTCCTTTCTTGCCTCGCAGAAAGAAGTCGGGAAAATCAAGTTTCCCGATGGCATACGTACACGACACCATATTCACCACCCGGCTCCCCTCACCCATCAGCGGCAACAGCTTGCGCGTCAGAAGATAAGGTCCCACGTAATTGACGCTGACCGTACGCTCCAGTCCGTCGTTTGTAATGTGCAGGCCGGTTTCCATCGTTCCGGCATTGTTCATCAACAGTGAGATTCTTTCTCCTTGCTCCAGCAGGCGGTTGGCAAACGCAGCTACCGACTCCAGCGAAGCCAGGTCGATGCCCCGCACTTCAATGTCGGCATTGCCTGTTTCCTCAACCAGCATTCTGCGCCGCACTTCGGCTTTAGCCGGATTGTAGCAGGCCATCACTACCCGATAGCCCTCACGGGCTACGGCACGAGTGATCTCAGTCCCCATGCCGCCGTCGGCTCCTGTTATTACAGCCAGTTTCTTCTTATCCATACGCCTACCCCCTGCTTTCGATGCGTTCAATCTCTTTCTTCAGGCAAGGCGGCAACTCTTCCTTCAGCCGTTGATGGCATGCCATGTCGATGCTGTACATACGGGCAATACAGTAGTTGCTGTGCCGACACGAACAGCGGGCATTCTCTTCCGCCTTCATTCGATTCACAAAACCCGGTTCATTAAGTAGTGCGCGACCCATTTGCACAGCCTCGAAACCGCAATCCAGTACTTCGTCAATCTTCTGCCGGGCCACCAGTCCGCCTACATAGACCAAAGGCATGGTGAGCGCCTTGCGGAACTTCAAGGCATCTTCCAGAAAATAAGCCTCCTTGAAAGGCACGGTAGGAATCATCCATTTGCCTACCATACGCACTCCGTACTTCAGCCACCAGCAATCCATATAGTGGGTCATGGTACGGATGGGCATCTCGCCGCGCATCACGTACATAGGTGCCTTGCTCACAAAGCCACCGCTCAACACCAGTGCATGGGCACCGCTTTGCTGCAACCGCTGCGCCACCTGCAACGACTCGTCCAGCTCCATACCTCCACGGAAGCCGTCGCGCATATTCATCTTCACCAATACAGCCATGTCGTTGCCGGCTGCCTTCATTACCTCGTCCATCACCATATCCATGAAGCGCATGCGGTTTTCCAACGAACCGCCGAATTCATCTTTGCGATGATTGGTAGAGGGTGAAAGGAACTGACTGATAAGATAGCCATGCCCGGCGTGAACCTCCACAGCATCGAAGCCCGACTCACGCGCCAGATTCACTGCATGGCCGTAAGCACGAGCCATTTCCGGAAGTTCGTCGGCACGCAGGCCACGGACAAACGTAGGCGAATAAAGGTTGAAGCCGCTACTGGCTCCTACGGGCATACAGCCACAGATGCTTTTGTGTGACATGTTGCCGCAATGTCCTAACTGGATGCTGGCCGCAGCACCTTCGGCATGAACAGCATCAGTCAGACGGTGCAAGCCAGGCACAATCTCCGGACGCATCCACAACTGACGGTCGAAGGAAAGGCCGCTACGGGTAACGGCAGCATAAGCCACTGTCGTCATACCCACACCACCCGCGGCTACGGAACGATGATAGTCGAGTAGCTGTTCCGAAGGCTTGTTGCCCGGACACATACTCTCGAAGGCCGCCGAGCGGATAGTACGGTTACGCAGCGTCAGCGGACCTATGGTTACAGGGGTAAACAGTTTAGAGTTCATTTATCTATGTTTCTTTAAGATTCAGATATAACATATTTTCCAATCGCGGACAACACGAGTGAATGCAGACCTGAGTTAATATATAAAAGGTATCACCCTTTTCCGCCGTCCTACCGCTTCATCGCCAAACTCCTCACGATAACGTTTGTGGATGGCATCGGCACGGGGCACCAGGTTGGCAAACGTCCACCAGACAAACACCCAGGCTGCCGGCGACGCGGTCAGTATGGCAAAGCCTGTCCATTCCACCAGTTCACCGAAGTAGTTGGCCGAAGTGACATAACTGTACAGACCACGGGCAGGCAGATAATGTTTCGTATCGCCCGGACGACGCAGATGACGGATGACATGATCGGAATGGAGGTTAATGCCCATGCCCACTACGAACAGCAACAATCCTGCCACGGCATGAGGTTCCAGGAAATAATCCAGCCCGCCGTTATAAAGTCCGTCCGGCGCAAAATAGAACAATCCGCCGGCCTGCATCATTCCGTTCAGCACATTGAACACAATGCCCATCACCATAATGGCCAGCGGCATGCGGCTTTTTCCTTTCATCAGGAAGGGGAAAATGAACGAACGCTGAAGGTAGTGAAGCTGAAACAACAGGAAAAACACATATACCGGCATGGAAAAGCCCACGCCACTACGCCCCCACAGCCAGAACATCACGACAAACACAGGCGCCTCCATCAGCATCCAGGCCAGCTTGTTGTTGATGGACAGTCCCCACGACGAGGTGCGGAACATACCGTAACCGGCCTTTACAAAATAGAGTGCCACAAACACAAACAGTGCCACGACACTCATCACTATCAGAAACAAGTGAAACTTTTCTACATCCATAACTGTCTCATTTATGCGTACAAATATAGTGAAAACTAAAACAATGGAATAAGTTTTATCCGAATTAAAATAAAGAATGACTACCTTTGCACTCATGAAACAGGAAAAAGAGACAAACAGCCCCAGCCTCCACCTGCAGCGTCAGCAACTGCTGTTGCGCATGGAGTACGAATACGAGAAGGAAGAGTTCCGCCGCCAGACCGAAACCATGGGCGTGGCACGCAAGGTGAAGCGTGGCCTGTGCTGGTTTCCCGCCACGGCCGGACGCAGCTACTACAACTCGCTCAACCAGCTGGTGCTGGAAGTGACACGCACCGAAGATACCGACATCGAGCACTCGTTCGAGTACGGACGCCCCGTCTGCTTCTTCCGCCAGACGGCGGACGGCAGCCTCAACTATTACAACTTCCAGGCCACCGTCAGCTATGCCGACGACACACGCATGGTGGTCGTCATGCCCGGCGCGGGTGCCATCCTCGACGTGCAGGGAGCCGACCGCCTGGGCGTGCAGCTCTACTTCGACGAAACCAGCTACCGTACCATGTTCGAGGCACTGAACGATGTTCTCCGGGCCAAAGGCAACCGCTTGGCCGAACTTCGCGACACACTGCTGGGCACTTTGAAGCCCGGCTTCCGCGAACTCTATCCCGTCCGCTTCCCTTGGCTGAACCGCACGCAGGAATCGGCCGTCAACAAGGTATTGTGTACCCGCGATGTGGCTATCGTACACGGCCCTCCCGGAACGGGCAAGACAACTACGCTGGTCGAAGCCATTTACGAAACGCTGCACCGTGAACCGCAAGTGCTGGTGTGTGCTCAGAGCAACACGGCTGTCGATTGGATTTCGGAAAAGCTGGTGGACCGTGGTGTCAACGTGCTACGCATCGGCAATCCTACACGGGTCAACGACAAAATGCTGTCCTTCACCTACGAGCGTCGCTTCGAGTCTCATCCCTCATACCCCGAACTGTGGAGCATCCGCAAGGAACTTCGCCAGCTGCACGGCAAGTCACGACGCGGCACCTACGAAGAACGTGAAGGCGTACGCAGCCGCATCTCCCGCCTGCGCGACCGCGCCACAGCCTTGGAAGTGCAGATCAATGCCGACCTCTTCGACTCGGCTCACGTCATTGCCTCCACACTGGTCAGCAGCAACCACCGCTTGCTGTCGGGCCGCCGCTTCGGCACCCTCTTCATCGACGAGGCAGCACAAGCACTCGAAGCCGCCTGCTGGATAGCCATCCGCAAGGCCGACCGCGTCATTCTGGCGGGCGACCACCAACAACTGCCGCCCACCATCAAGTGCTACGAAGCAGCACGCGGCGGACTGGAGCGTACGCTGATGGAAACCGTCGTTGCCCGCAAGCCCGACACGGTCTCCCTGCTCACCACACAATACCGCATGAACGAAGCCATCATGCGCTTCTCGTCCGACTGGTTCTACGACGGCCAACTGCAGGCCGACCCCAGCGTACGCCACCGCAGCATCCTCGACTGGGACACACCCATCTCGTGGATTGACACCTCGGAAATGGACTTCAAGGAAGAGTTTGTAGGCGAAAGTTTCGGCCGCATCAACCGGCAGGAAGCCGACCTGCTGCTCAGCGAATTAGAAAAATACATCGCCCGCATCGGCGGACAGCGCATTCTGGACGAGCGCATCGACTTCGGCATCATATCGCCTTACAAGGCACAGGTGCAATACCTGCGCAGCAAGCTGCGTGGCAGTGCCGTCTTCCGCCCCTACCGCGACCTGATGAGCATCAACACCGTAGATGGTTTTCAGGGTCAGGAACGCGACGTCATCTTCATCAGCCTGGTCCGTGCCAACGAAGAAGGTCAGATAGGTTTCCTCTCCGACCTGCGCCGCATGAACGTAGCCATGACCCGTGCCCGCATGAAGTTGGTCATTTTGGGCGAAGCCGCCACACTGAGCCGGCATGCGTTCTACAGGAAGCTGCTGGAGTACATCAAGCAATAGTGTACCAATCAGCCAACAGTTATGTAAATACAGTGCAACAGTTACTGCACTGATAGTGCAGTAGGCTGTGCACTCACAGTGCAGTAGTTATTGCACTACAAGTGCAGTAACTGTTGCACTCGTAGCGTAGTAGTTAGTAAATGTCTTTACCCTATTGAACCATACGCATTTTAGTCTTACAAACAATGTCAACAGACAGTTTCCAAGAACTATTTCTGCCTAAATAGACAAAATGCACGTTTTTGCACGCTCGTTTTGTTGCTCAATTCTTGCTATTTACTCATATTTGCAACAAAAAAAAATAAAACCATGAAAAAGAAACTACTAACACTCATTGCTTGCTGTGCGTTGCTTGCAAGTTGCAGCTCCAACAAGAGCAGCCAATCTGAGAAAGAAGAAACGTTAAAAGTCTCTACAGAAAATGTTGAATTGACTGATTCGGCCTTTTTTGCCCAAACCCGTATCTTGCCGCTTGAAACGACCGATGCTTCCTTGATCCAGAGTATCAATGCCATCTGTATGGCTGACGACACACTGTTTCTGCTGGACAACAGACAACAGAAAATCTTCATTTTCGACGGAAACGGAAAGTTCATCAATGCCATTCATGACATCGGCAACGGCCCGAAAGAATATATTGCCCTGAGTGACATCAGCATACAAAACGGACTTTTGGCCGTCCTGTGCAACCGGCCTTATAAAATAATGTATTATTCCTACGACGGACAATTTGTCAAAGAACGGAACGTCTCCGACTATTTCCGGAACTTTGCCACAACCGACCGCTATACTTACTATTATAGTACAGCCCCCTTGGGCAAACGTATTTTCAATGTGTATGATGAACAGAGTGGAACGGAAAAGCAGATACCTTTTCCCGACGGTAAATACATGGGGGCAGAAGCTCAGGAAGAGGGAACAATATATCGTGTCAGCGCCGGCAGGCAGATCACCGAAGGGCACAGCGTACTGTTCACCTGGCCTTTTGACTATACCATTTACAAAGCCGACAACGGAGAGGTAAAAGCCCTGTACACAATCGATTTCGGTGAAAGGACACTGCCCAAGAAACTGCTTGAACAACCGATGAATGTTTTCGAGTTTACACAACTCTGTGCAAAGGAAGGATACGTCCACACCATTGAAGATATGGTCGAAAACGAAGACTACCTGATTTTCAAGACCAACCCGTGGATTTTCTTAATAGACAAACAGGAAAAAAACGTGAAGCCATGCAGCTTTATACGGGTAACGGGATTTATGGGCGGCGGAAGCAACGATTATCTTGCCGTCAAGGGGACAGACATGCTGGCCCAGTCCTATCCTCCCTTCTTATTCAAAGGACTGATGCGGAATGTGATTGCCCAAAACCTTCTGCCTCATAACGAACTGGCAGACCAATTTGCCCGCGTGTACAAAGAACTGAAAGACGAAGACAATCCGGTCCTGCTGCTGTTCCAGTTGCCAAAAAAGTAAAAAGGCCAAGACCAGCCGAAGCAACCGTGAAGTTTCACCCTATATCACTTATACTAAGCGCATTGCGTTGAAAGGTGAAAGAAGAACTTTCGTTTTTTGCGGATTTGCGTCACCGTGGTGAAACTTCATGTTTCACCACATTCGCCAAAACGCCACCCCAATGCAAGGCGGTGAAAGCGTGAAAGGTTTTTCCGGATAAAAGAAATCAAATGCGTGGAGAGATGTTTCACACCACTTTACACCCTGCCGAATAACACAAGCATTCTGCACGAGCCACACCAGTGTGGAACAAACGGATTGCAAGTGTGGAACACATGGAATGCAAGTGTGGCAGAAATGATAGAATTTCAATCTTATCCTCAAAAATATCCGAGCATGAAAATAATGAGGGAAATATAATAAAGCAAACAATTTTTCACTATTTTTGCCAAAGCAACCATTGTATAAAAGCACTATGGACATCGTTGTAGAACATAGCATCATCCGGGATAAAGCGGAATATCTGCTCTCTCTCATTTCACATTTTGCCGAGCGTAACGGACTGAATAAAATGCAAGCCTACCGATACATCAAACGTTTCGGCGGTATCAAACTTGTGGACGAGCATTACAACATCATGCATACACTCAGTTTTGACGAAGCTTTGGATTCATTGACCCATTATTTAAATCGTCAGGGAGGAGCCATTACATGAAACTATATCACGGCAGCAATATTGAAATCGAGAAGATAGACCTCTATAAATCCAAACCCTGCAAAGACTTTGGACGGGGATTCTATCTATCAGACAATCAAAATCAAGCAGAAGAGCTTGCCAGATTCAGAGCACTGACTGTGGGCGGTAATCCTGTAATAACCATATTTGAATTTGATGAGTCCCTATTGGAAAATGGCGATCTGAAATATCTCAAATTTGAACATTATTCTGAAGAATGGGCCAACTTTGTATTTGAGAACCGAAAGAATGCTTTTACTTTCGATAACAACTACGATGTTATTTATGGACCTATTGCAAATGACAGAGTGGGCTTTCAAATTCAAAAACTGGAAGACGGAAGTATCGATATGAAAGAGTTTCTTAATCGTATTAAATACTTCAAAGGCGTTACTTACCAATATTTCTTTGGAACAGAACTTGCTATCTCAAAACTTAGGAAATTATGACCGACATTGATTACATGATAGAACATGTAGCAGCAGACCTCATCAGACTGCTCGTTAAAAAACAAGGCATGACATTCATTGACGCAGTAGACACTCTGTATACATCGGACACTTACGCCAAACTATCCAATCCTGAAACTGGACTATACTTCCAAAGTTCCAACTATGTCTACTCGTTTTTGGAACATGAGCTAACTACCGGAATGATGGGATAGATTAGAAACTATAAGAGGAGACATATCAAAACGCTTCCCCATAAAACAAGAATGCCCCAGCCGTGCAACGCACGCCGGGGCATTCCCTGTTTTTTCTACAATCCTAAATGACTTTAGTTGTTTTCCGGACGGAGCTTGCGTACCGTAACAGCAGTCTGCCACATTTCGCTTTCGCGCAGGGCTTTCAGTTCGGCATTCAGCTTCTCGCGATAGTCGGGTTGCGAGTTGCTGTCGATAGAAATCTGAGCTTCGTTACCACACTTCACGCTCTCGTACAACTTCTGAACCACGGGTTTGATAGCATCGTGGAACGGGCCCATCCAGTCGAGGGCACCACGCTGTGCAGTAGTAGAGCAGTTGGCATACATCCAGTCCATACCGTTCTTGGCGAAAAGAGGCATCAACGACTGAGTCAGTTCCTCAACCGTTTCGTTGAAGGCTTCGGAAGGTGTGTGACCGTTCTCGCGCAACACCTCGTACTGTGCCAGCAACAGACCCTGGATAGCACCCATCAGCGAACCACGCTCGCCAGTAAGGTCGGAAGTAGCCTCGCGTTGGAAAGTAGTCTCGAACAGATAGCCGGAACCGATACCAATACCCAATGCCAGTGTGCGGTCCATAGCTTTGCCCGTAGCGTCCTGATAAATGGCGTAAGAAGAGTTCAGTCCGCGGCCTTCGAGGAACATGGTGCGGAGTGAAGTACCCGAACCCTTCGGAGCTACCATGATAACATCAATATCTGTAGGAGGAACTACACCCGTACGGTCGCTCCAAGTGATGGCGAAGCCGTGTGAGAAATAAAGAGCCTTGCCGGCTGTGAGGTGCGGCTTCAGCGAAGGCCATACCGACATAACAGCAGCATCGGAAAGCAGGCACATCACAATTGTACCTTTCTCGGCTGCTTCTTCGATGCCGAACAGTGTTTCGCCCGGTACCCATCCGTCAGCAATCGCCTTCTCGAAGGTCTTGCCCGGACGCTGGCCAACGATAACGTTGAAACCATTGTCACGCAGGTTGCAGGCCTGACCCGGTCCCTGTACACCATATCCGATTACTGCGATAGTTTCGTCTTTCAGAATCTCACGTGCTTTCTCCAAAGGAAATTCTTCGCGGGTCATCACATTCTCGATAACACCGCCAAAATTCAATTGTGCCATTTTGTTTTAGTTTTTTATTTGTGGCTTTCGCCTGGTTAATATTTTATTTTTTTAGTTTTTGAGTTCTTGAGGTTTTGAAGTTTTGAGTTCTTGAGGTTCTAAGTTCCATATAAACTTAAAAACTCAAAAACTTATAAACTTAAAAACTCAAATTCTATTTTCGCCCGGCAGACCGTCTCACTGCCGTTCTTCTTCACTTCCACACCGTAGACGCCGTTGCCGTCGTCGTCCAGATAGAAAGAAAGTTCGTCGCCGTAATAGCTCTCGGCTACGTAGGCCATCTCGAAACGACGGATGCGTTCCGTACGGTACTTCTCCAACGGGAAGAGGTCGAGAATATGCTCAATGTAACGGATACTGTTCACATGGCCGTTCACGTCGATGTCGCTATACTTGGCCTTCAGCGTAGACACTGGCGCCGTAGCAGTGATTTTGATACGCGAAGGTTTCTCGATGGGACAAGGCTCGTCGCATACATAGTCCACAATGCTTCCGTCGTGCATGGCCATCAGGTCGATGGGTTTGCGCGTCTGCATACTGATCATGGCCCATACGGAGCGTGCATAACCAATCTTGCGTCCATCCTTGCCGACAATGGCAAAGTTACGGTCGGTGAAGAGGCGATAGACGTTCTCCACCCACGTCTGCACCGAAAAAGTCTCGTACTGATAGGGCATCTCGTCCATCTCGATAGCCAGTCGGGACAATACCCACGTATAGTTTTCCTCGTTCAGTGTAGCCATGCCGAAACCGCGTTCGGTGGCATGAAAGCCTGCACAGTTCAGCAGGTGGTTGCCCAGCACGCCCAACGTCAGCCTTCCTGTAAAGTCTACATGGAAAGGTTCGGCTACGAAATTATAGGTTCCTATCTTGTTGTCCATAGGTCGAGGATTTTTAGTTTTTAAGTTTTTTAGTTTTTAAGTTTAGTTGACGAGGGGAAAAGTTAACGAGGCCACGAGGGGAAAAGGGACTCATTACTTGTTAACTCGTCTACTCGTCAACTTCTCTACTCGTTAACTTGTCTACTCATTTCTTCTTTACTCTTCAGATACTTTGCCTCACGTTCAGCCAGATATTCGTTCACCCGTTCGAAGCAACTGGTGGTAATGGCCACACGACCCGAACGGACAAACTGAAGCACACAACCGAAAGTCTGCAACTCCTGGTAAAGACAGGTGATGTCGTCGCTCATACCATTCATCTCGACAATGGAGAACACCGGATTTACTTCCACAATACGGGCATGATACTTACGTATCACCTTGGAGACCTCCGGAGTCTGCTCCAACGCAGGAGTTGCCACCTTATAGAGGGCAATCTCATGCTGGTAGATCTCATCATCGGTGAAATAGTGCGCCTGCAGCACATCTATCTTCTTGGTTATCTGTTTTACCACCTTTTCAATGGTGTCACGATCGGTCCATGCGGTAATGGTATATTTGTGCACCCCCTTGATGGACGAGGCAGACACATTCAGGCTCTCGATATTAATCTGCCTGCGGGTGAACACAGCCGTCACCTGGTTGAGCAAGCCGGCGATGTTCTCCGAATGGACGATAATGGTATATAATGTCTTTTCAGTCATAATTCTTTGTTTTCAATTTCAACATTCCAACAGCATCTGGTTCACCGAACCACCCGGAGGCGTCATCGGCATCACGTTGCCTTCTTCTTCCACACAGGCTTCGAGCAGGAACGGGCCGTCGGTTGCCAGCATCTCGCGGATAGCATCGGCCAGTTCCGAACGTTCCATCACACGACGCGAAGGAATGCCGTAAGCAGCAGCTATCTGCATATAGTCGGGGTTCAACATGGGTGTGAACGAGTAGCGGCGGTTGAAGAACATGGCCTGCCACTGGCGAACGTTACCCAAATAATTATTGTTCAGCAGAATCATCTTGACAGGGGCCTTCTGTTCCATCACCGTGCCCAGTTCCTGCAGGTTCATCTGCAAGCCGCCGTCGCCCATGAAGACACAAACCGTGCGGTCGGGACGTCCGAACATAGCACCGATGGCAGCAGGAAGGCCGAAGCCCATCGTACCCAATCCGCCGGAAGTGACAATGCTGCGCGGACGGGTGTACTTGAAGTAACGGGCAGACATCATCTGGTTCTGACCGACATCGGTCACCAGAATAGCATCGTTATGGGTTGCCTCGCTCACGGCACGTACCACTTCGCCCATACTCAGCTCGCGGGTAGTGCGGCACAGTTCGGGACGGATTACCTTCTCTTCCTCTACTTCTTCGTAGGTACGGAAACTGTCGAGCCACTCCCGGTGGGTGGCCGGTTTCAGCAGTTCGGTAACGGCAGGCAATGTCTCTTTGCAGTTACCCAGCACAGCTACATCGGTCTTGATGTTCTTGTCTATCTCGGCTGGGTCGATATCGAAATGAATGATTTTGGCTTGCGGGGCATAGGTTGCAACGTTGCCTGTCACACGGTCGTCGAAGCGCATACCTACGGCTATCAGCACATCGCACTTGTTAGTATTGATGTTCGGTCCCAAATTGCCGTGCATACCCAGCATGCCTTTGTTCAGCGGATGATCGGAAGGCAAAGCCGACAGTCCCAACAAGGTGCGTCCGGCTGGCAGTTCAGCCTTTTCAATGAAAGCTAACAGCTCGGCTTGAGCATTTCCCAACTCTACACCCTGCCCAACAAGCACCAACGGACGCTGGGCAGCGTTGATGAGGTCGGCCGCCTGGCGGATAGCCTCCATATCCATGTCGGGTACAGGCTGGTAGCTGCGAATAAAGTCGACTGTTGCCGGCGCATACTCTGTCTTATCCACTTGGGCATTCTTGGCAAAGTCGAGCACTACGGGACCGGGACGTCCGCTGCGTGCTATGTAGAAGGCACGTGCCACAGCCCAAGCCACATCTTCGGCCCGGCGAATCTGATAGCTCCACTTGGTGATGGGTTGTGTGATGCCTACCAGATCGACTTCCTGAAAAGCATCCGTACCAAGAAAGCCCGTCCCCACCTGTCCGGCTATCACCACCATCGGCGTACTGTCTATCATGGCATCGGCAATGCCTGTAATAGTATTGGTGGCTCCCGGACCGCTGGTTACCAGACAGACACCTACCTCACCCGACACGCGGGCAAAGCCTTGCGCAGCATGGGTAGCTCCCTGTTCGTGGCGTACCAGAATATGGTTCAACGTCTTCCGATGGTCGTATAAGGCATCGAATACCGGCATGATGCTTCCACCCGGATAACCGAATATTGTTTTTACCCCCTCGTGTTCCAGCGAACGCATCAGGGCTTCTGCGCCTGTAATTGTATCTTTCATCTTGTAAATGAAGAATTAAGAATGAAGAATTAAGAATACTTTTTAATGAAAAATGATGAATGAAGAATGAAAAATTTCTTGTAAATGAGGAATTAAGAATTTCTTTATTAGTGAAGAACCACCAAAATTCTTCATTCTTCGTTCTTCATTCTTCATTTTTCTCATATCAGTCTCACCGCTCCTTTATCTGCCGAGCTTACCAGACTGGCGTAAGCCTTCAGCGCCTTGGATACCTCGCGGTTGCGAGTGACAGGCGTCATGGGGCGGGCAGCCAGTTCTTCATCGGTCAGCTTCACGTTAATGGTGCGGTTGGGAATATCTATTTCGATGATGTCGCCATCCACCAGCTTGCCAATGTTACCGCCGGCAGCCGCTTCGGGCGAGATGTGACCGATGCTCAGACCCGACGTACCGCCGCTGAAGCGTCCGTCGGTAATGAGGGCACATTCCTTGCCCAAGTGGCGCGACTTGATGTAAGAGGTAGGATAAAGCATCTCTTGCATGCCCGGACCACCCTTAGGACCTTCGTGGGTGATAACCACTACGTCGCCACTCTGTACTTTACCGCCCAAGATGCCTTCGCAAGCAGCTTCCTGCGAGTCAAACACCTTGGCAGGACCTGTAAACTTCCAGATGCTTTCGTCCACTCCGGCAGTCTTCACTACACAACCGTCCTGGGCGATGTTCCCCTTCAGTACGGCCAGTCCGCCATCCTTGCTGTAAGCGTGCTCCAAGTCGCGGATGCAACCGTTGGCACGGTCAGTATCGAACTCTTTGTAATAAGCATCCTGCGAACCCAGCTTCAAGTTGAACTTACCGCCGGGGGCACTGGCATACTTTTTCTGTGCCTTCTTGCAGACGTTGGGACTGGTGATGCAGTACTGGTCAATCTCCTCGGCCAGCGTCATGCCATCTACACGTTTCACACTGGTATCTACCAGTCCTCCTTTGGCCAGTTCGGCCATGATGGCTACGATACCACCTGCACGGTTCACGTCCTGCACGTGGTATTTCTGCGTGTTCGGAGCAACCTTACACAAGCAGGGCGTCTTGCGCGACAACATGTCAATGTCTTCCATCTTGAAGTCGGCTCCAGCCTCGTGGGCTACGGCCAGCAGGTGAAGCACCGTATTGGTAGAACCTCCCATGGCGATATCCAGCGTCATGGCGTTGAGGAAAGCCTCGCGGGTGGCGATGCTACGGGGAAGTACACTCTCGTCGCCTTCCTCATAGTATTTGTAAGCGTTCTCCACAATCAGTTTGGCAGCGTCCTTGAACAGTTTCCGGCGATTCTCGTGTGTAGCCACAATTGTTCCATTGCCCGGCAGAGCCAGTCCGATGGCTTCGTTCAGACAGTTCATCGAATTGGCGGTAAACATACCCGAACAGCATCCGCATGTGGGGCAGGCATGTTGCTCTATCTTGGCTACATCCTCGTCGCTCACCGTCGTATCGGCCGACTTAATCATGGCATCAATCAAGTCGAGGTGCTGCCCTTTCCACTCGCCAGCCTCCATCGGTCCGCCCGAAACGAAGACGGTAGGAATGTTCAGACGCATGGCAGCCATCAGCATGCCCGGCGTAATCTTGTCGCAGTTGCTGATGCAGACCATGGCATCGGCCTTGTGGGCATTGACCATGTACTCCACACTATCGGCAATGATGTCGCGCGAAGGCAGTGAATAAAGCATGCCGTCGTGTCCCATAGCAATACCGTCGTCGATGGCAATGGTATTGAATTCGGCAGCAAAGCAACCCAGCTTTTCAATCTCTTCCTTGACGAACTGCCCTATCTCGTGCAGGTGGACGTGCCCCGGAACAAACTGCGTAAACGAATTAACGATGGCAATAATGGGCTTCCCCATCTGCTCACGCTTCATGCCATTGGCCACCCACAATGCACGTGCTCCCGCCATGCGGCGGCCTTGCGTGCTGAACGAACTGCGTAACTGATGTTTCATCTTCGTTATTCTCCTTTCAATAAAAAAGCCTTTCTCGTATGTGAGAAAGGCTTCAAAAAAATATCTTCATCAGGTATGGATACATACACAAAACCTTTCTCACGCTCTTGATTTCAAGACCACGACGCGAATAATATGCAGGACTGCCAGGTTAATGGATGTATGTAGCATCATATCTTTCTTTTTTAAAACGATTCAACTGTTTTATTGCTTAACGTGTCGCAAAGGTAAGTGATTTTTTATAATATACAAGCAGTTTGAAGAAAAAAAAGATATTTTTCTATAGATTCGTAAGAAAAAGGCGCATAAAAGTCTCCTTTTATCATAAAAGTCGAACTAACGAAAGAGCAACAAAAAGAGACTGCCACGGCTTTGCAAGCAAGTCCCCTGGAGTTTGTCCGGCTGTTGCCCCGCATTTGATGAACAAACACGAGGCGTTTTCCCTGCAAACGCGGGGCATTTTCCCGACAAACGCGGCGCGTTTCTAAAGCAAACCTGCCCTCCAGTGTTCCAGACAACCGTTCCACAGGAACAGTCGCTAAAACCAACCGGAAGGCAGGGACGTTGTCGTTGTCATTCCATGCCACATTTATAACAACAACATCTTTCTTTTTTTCTTTATTTCTTTCTTTATATATATAAAGGAGAAAATTGCGCTTATTCTACGCAATTCTTCATCATTTTCCTTATTATCAAACGATTATCTACTACAAAACAATTGTTTTAGTAATCATTACTCCCTATTTTCGACCAATTTTCCTTCATTTTTCGATGTTTTTCCACTGTTTTTTGCAGTTTTTCTGATGTTTTTTGCTGGATTTTCATCGTTTTTTCATCAAAACCTTGTCGAAACTGGAAAGATTTTCATCATTTTCTGTTGTTTTCTGAGCGTTTTCCGTTGTTTTTTCAGGTCAGCGCACTGCTATTTCGGCAAAGCCCATCGGCTCATTTTCCGTAACCATACGGACAGCCTTCAGGTAGAGGTAACGAGCCTTGACCGGAGTAAAATAGACCGATTGCATAACCGGATTGTTGCGGATATTAGAAAACTCACCTGCTTTAACCTTGCGAGCATGCTGCCCGTCGGCATCCGCCACAGACAGTTCATAATGGGAAACAAGTCCCCGATTAGGTTCACCCTGGTCGGGCAGGAAATGGAAGGATGAAACAAAACGTTCGCTGCCTAAATCGACAGTCAACAGATCGCCATCAACAAAACAAGTAGTCTTTTCGTCACAGTCGGACGCTGCAGCAGCCGATTCCGCATTCACACCGGCGAGGGTGAAAGGAAAACTCTGCATTTTGGAAGCCTGTACTTCTTCAAAAAGCTTGTCTGCCTGCTCGCCAGCATCATATACCCCGATATTATTGAGACAAAGCGGACCACGGGCGTCGGTAATCCGGATACGAATGCCATCGGAAACTACAGAAGAAAAGCGCAAAAGACGCTTATAGCCAATGGTCGTAGTTTCTTCATTCAGCACAACAGGCTGCCAGTTGCCCGATGCATCACGATACTCTACCGTAAAAGCCTTCACACGCTGACCCAACGGAATGTACTCCTGCAAAAGCATGCGGTTCATCCGCAAGGCCGATGGAAAAGCAAAAGTAATATCGGCCGTCACTACACTGTCTGTTGTAGCCCAGAATGTATCGTAATCGTTGTCTGTCAAGGCTGAAGCCACATAAGCACCGCCCCGCTCGTCGCTCACCTGTGGAGTAAGGCCAGCTACCAGATTTGTTTTCAACTCTTCCTGTATGATCTGATGGAAACGGACAGCATTAGCCGAATCAATCGGATGAATCAGACCGTTTCTGTCTACCGGGAAGTTGAGCAACAAAGTGCCGTTATGACCTACGCTGCGATAGTACAGGTCGACCAGTTGTTCGGGTGTTTTCACCAGACTGTCCTGTTCGGGATGGTAGAACCAACCCGGACGGATGGACACATCGCACTCGGCAGGTACCCATTGATCGCCATCGGCATGACCATACTGAAGCTCATAGCTTTTGTCATAGCCGGGATAAACCTCGCCCTTACGAAGGAAAGACCAGTTGGTTGCCCCCGCAAAGCCACGTTCATTGCCCACCCAACGGCATCCGGGACCACCGTCGGAAAAGATAACAGCCTGCGGCTGGATGCTGTCCAGCATTTCATATATACGAGGATAGTTGTAATAGTTGCGCCGGTCGATGGTCCTCGTTTCCTTCGCTCCGCCGTACCATCCGTCACCTCCATTGGCACCATCAAACCATACTTCGAAAACTTCACCATAATTCGTCAGCAAATCACGCAACTGGGCATAAAAATAGTCCAGATATTCAGGTGTTCCATAGTTGGCCTGATGGCGATCCCATGGCGACAGATAGACAGCAAATTTCAGCCCATACTTCTTGCAGGCTTCTGACAATTCACGTACGATATCTCCCTTGCCATCTTTATAAGGACTGTTGGCTACACTGTAATCGGTCCCGGCAAAAGGCCACAGACAGAAGCCATCATGATGTTTGGCCGTCAGTATCACGCCTTTCATTCCGGCAGCCACTAACGTACGCGCCCATTGTTCACAATCCAAACGGGCAGGATTGAACACCTCTGCCGGTGTGTCACCATATCCCCATTCCCGGTCGTTGAACGTATTCAGGCCAAAATGGATAAAAGCATAGGTTTCCATCTTTTGCCATTCCACTTGCTTAGGTTCAGGAACAGGCAACAGAGGAGCCGGAGCCTCAACATGGGTTGATGAACAGGAAGACAGGCCTACGGCCAACATCGAAGCCAGGCATAATGCTGACAAACTGGTACTTTTTTTCATATCATAGATTGGTTTTGATAAATAATCAGTTGTTATCGTTCAGGTATATTGTCCGCCGCTCGGCAATGGACAGCTTTGACCATGGAGTGACCGAAGTCCACAAAGCCAGGTCGGTAATGTCTGCCGGATAAGTTTCTCCACCGTTCAGATCTTCCTGCAATGCCTTCAGCATCACATAGTCCATCCCCTGGTGATGGGTATCTACCCTCAATGCTTCCTGTCCCCACTGCTGCCAATAACGATGTTCGTAACGGCTGATATAGGACTCATCGGACTCCCAGGTTTCATTAGGGCTGTATCCCTCAATATAAATCTGCCGACGGTCGCCCTGCCAGATGCCTTTGGTTCCCTGTATCTCAAAATCAAGGCTACGCGGACGAGGCAAAGTCGTATCATGAGTCAAAGTAACCAGAATACCTTTTTCGGTCTGCAACTGAGTTACTACGACATCCCCCATGGTAATTTTCTGATCCGACGGTCCGCCCAAATCACGGATACGCTGCCACAGGCCAGCCGGCTTTGAGGCAAAGGAAATAAGACTCTTAAAACGATCGGTACGCCCGATGCCAGCTATCAGGCAAAGCGGAGCCAAGCCATGCGTAGGATACAAATCGCCATTTTCCTCCTGATAAAAACGGCTACGCCAAACGCTTTCCGTCTTGTCACGGTTGCCCAGCGTGCCGTCATCGTCCAGTAGCAAACGACGCAAATCGTGGCGGTAGCCGCCACGCATATAAACTATCTCGCCCAACAGGCCGGCACGTACCAATGTATAGACTGACAAATTCTCGCGCATGAAGAGTGTATTTTCCAACGGATAGACTTTACGTCCTGCACGTCGGGCACATTCTATCAGCGGCCGGTATTCATCCAGATACAACCCGCCTTTTATTTCCAAAGCCACATCGGCTCCATGTTCCACACAGTGCAGCGCGTGTTGCACATGACACTGCCAAGGCGAGGCCACAAATACCAAGTCGGGATGCTGCTCATCCAGCATGTTCAGGTAGTCATCCTCACCACTATTGTAGCAACATACATCGGGCATCCCGATATCCGTTAAAGCCGGATCGGCAACTGCCACTACCCGAAAGCCGGAAATGCAACGCAACAGCCGAAGCAGTTGCATCCCCCGATACCCAACACCTATAAATGCTGTCTTTATCATATACTTGCCGTCAGTCTGTTCTTTTCCTTTTCATTGTACGAAATGTATGTCAAAGGTAGGCATTTTTTGCAACATAAGCCAAAAGTTTCCTATCTTTGCCCGGTAAAACAAAAGATTATTCACTAAAATCATCTTTATAAAAATGGAAAACAAATACATCACCGTAGCCTATAAACTGTATTCAATAGAGGACGACGAAAGAGATTTCGTTGAAGAAGCCCCTGCAGAACACCCTTTCCAGTTCATTTCGGGATTGGGCATGACACTCGACGCCTTCGAAAGCCAACTGACCGGCCTGAATGTTGGAGACAAATTCGACTTCACCATCGGAGCTGCCGATGCTTATGGCGAATACGACGAAGATCACGTTATTGACTTGCCGAAAAACATTTTCCTGATAGATGGAAAATTCGACAGCGAACGTGTAGTAGAAGGAGCCGTTATTCCGCTGATGACAGCCGAAGGACAACGCATCAACGGCAGTGTGGTAGAAGTAAAGGACGATGTAGTAGTAATGGATATGAACCATCCCCTGGCCGGATGCGACCTGAACTTCGTAGGCGAAGTAGTAACCAGCCGTCTGGCAACCAATGAAGAGTTGGCTGAAGTAGCCCGCATGATGAGCGGCGGTTGTGGCGGCGGATGTGGAAGCTGCGGCGGTGGTTGCGGCGATCACGAATGTGGCGACGACTGCGGATGCGAAGGCGGATGCTGCCACTAAAAGAATGAAGAACTAAAAATGAAGAATGAAGAATTTTCGTTTGATGTGTATCTGCCCAATAAGGGAACACAAAGAAATTCTTCATTCTTCATTTTTAATTCTTCATTTACTTGCTTGTCATAATATCAAGCACCAGTCGGTCCGTCTCGTTCATTCCCTGCGAACCAATCTTCGTCAAGTTACGGATACTCTGGTCAACGTCCTCGTCAATGATTCCTTCCACCGAAGTAACGCACCGGTTTTCCATCGCCATGATGGCTGAAAGGACTGCAGTCGACACACCGGTCGTCACCTTCAATGCACAGCTCGGCTTGGCTCCATCGCATATCATTCCCGTCAGATTAGCAATCATGTTCTGCACAGCATAAGTTATCTGCTCGTATGTGCCTCCCATCAGCCAAGTGATGCCACAGCTGGAACCTGTAGCTGCCACCACGCAACCGCATAAAGCAGAAAGACGTCCCAGACTTTCCTTTATATAAATCACCGTCAGATGGCTCAACATCAGGGCGCGTATCAGTTCCTCTTCCGACTTTCCATTCTCTTCGGCATAAACCACTACCGGAAGCGTGGCCGAGATGCCTTGGTTTCCACTGCCTGAATTACTCATTACCGGTATCATGGCTCCTGCCATACGGGCATCGCAGGCACCTGACGTATACGAAAGAATATGTGAAAAGACACTGTCGCCCATGATCTTATGCTCGTAATTTCCACGGAGCATCTTACCCAAACCGTGACCATAATCTCCAGCAAACGACTGCTCGGCAGCAGCCTTGTTCAGACGGGCCGTCTCCTGAATGAATCGAATTTCATCCAATGGAGCTGTCATTGCAAAATCGTAGACCTTACGGAAAGTCAGGCTAAGCTTTTCTTCTTCCTGCTCGGTTGTACCCGAAGCTGTGCGTTTGTCAAGCAGTATCTGTCCGTTACAAGCTTCATACACAAAATTGGTATGTCCTCCAGCAATAATGGCCGTAGCCTCATCACCTCCTGCCTGACAGACAGCTTCTATGTACAGCTTCTCGGCAATATCTTTTTTCAAAGCAATCGATATCCGCTTATCGGCAATAAACTGCTTGCCTTCCTCTACAGCTTCGGGAGTACTATCCTTCAGCACTTCCAACTGGTAAGCAGATTTCCCTATCAAGGCTCCCAGAGCCACAGCAATCGGCAATCCTATCATGCCCGTACCAGGTATACCCACTCCCATCGCATTCTTCAGGATATTGGCACTAAGCCACAGCGAAATTTTCTCCGGGCGTTTACCCAATAACTCGGTGGCACGAGCCACACAAAGAGCAACCGCAATAGGTTCGGTACATCCGATAGCCGGAACAACTTCCTGTTTTACCAACCTGATAATTTTTTTTCTTTCTATTTCGTCCATACAAAAATCCTATCATTATTCAATAATCATACAAATTTAAAGGTAATAGAAGAGAAAACAATAAGATTCAGCGGCTTTTTTTTGCAGAATGAGGCCTTTTAAAACCAATATTCCGAAATAATGGAGTATTTTTGTAACTTGCTAAATAATAGGTAATATTAATCGTAAAAAAGAAAAGAATTATGAAGCTAAAAAAATGGATACTTACGCTCTGCATAGGTATAACCGCAATGTCGTGCATACAGAACGAAGCACTGAACATGGAAGCGGCAATAGACGGCTGTACAGGGCCGGATATACAACTGACCAACATAAGCAATACTGAAAAGAGAGTATTGCTCTACGTACAAAAAGGAGCTGATCTTTCAAAGCAAGAACTGATATTTACCTTACCAGATGGTGCAACCATCGAAGCTAATGAAAAGAAGCAAGGTGATAACGGCAACATATACGACTTCAGCGAAGGCGAACATGCACGCTCCTTCACGGTCACTTCCGAAGACGGAGAATACACAGCTGTATACACCATCTACATCATCCTGACCGAACTTCCTACCACTTATCGCTTCGAACAATTGCTCGAAGGTTCAACCAGCAATTACGACATCCTTTACGAGGAAAGCGAACCAACAACAATAGGTGATTCAAAGAAGATTCTGGAATGGTCCAGTGGAAATCCTGGATACGAATTGACCAGCATGGCTAAAGATCGTACCGGCTATCCCACCATGCTCTCGACTGACGGCTACATGGGTAAATGCGTCAAACTGGAAACCAAAGATACCGGTAGCTTTGGCGCTATGGTAAAAATGTACATTGCCGCCGGTAATCTGTTTATAGGCAATTTTGAACTGGGTGATGCTCTGAAAGATGCTCCTGCAGCCACAAAGTTCGGATTCAAGTTCTTCAAACATCCTGTACGGCTGACCGGTTACTTCAAATATAAAGCAGGAAGCGTTTTCACAGAATCAGGACAGGCAAACGAAAACAGAAAGGACCGTTTCGACATTTACGCCATCTTCTACGAAGCATCGGATAACTCCTTTATGCTGAATGGTTCCAACGCATTGACTCATCCTTCACTGGTTGCCGTAGCTAGAATTCCTGAAGAAGAAGCCATCGAAACCAACACCTGGACTAAGTTTGACCTTCCCTTCGAATTAAAAGAAGGCAAAAGTATTGATGAAGAAAAGCTTGCTCAAGGTAAATACAAACTGGGCGTCGTATTCTCATCGAGTGTTGACGGTGCTTATTTCAACGGAGCCGTCGGTAGCACACTTTATGTTGACGAAGTAGAAGTAATCTGTCAGGAAAACAACTTTTAATCAAACAGTTAACTAAATTACAATTCATATGAAGAAATATTATTTCATTATAATAGCCCTGTTATTAAGTGTAACCACCATACCTGCATGGGCACAGCAAGAACGAACTCAAAGCATTATCCAGTCCTATCTGCACGGTTGGGAATATTCACTGAAAGCAGGTTTCAGCATCGGAGGAACCTCTCCCCTTCCCCTTCCTGTAGAGATACGTAGTATAGACGGATACTCACCCAGTATGGCTATCTCTATTGAAGGCAACACGACCAAATGGCTGGATGCGAAAAAAATATGGGGACTTACCATCGGACTACGCCTGGAGAACAAGAGTATGACAACCGAAGCTACGGTGAAGAACTATAACATGAAGATTATCAATACCAATGGAGGCGAATTGAAAGGGCTTTGGACCGGAGGTGTAAAAACCAAAGTAAAGAACAACTACCTTAGTATACCAGTTCTTGCCAATTACCGTATCAGTCCACGCTGGAAACTGGTAGCCGGTCCTTACTTCTCGTACTTACTTGAAGGCAATTTCTCTGGAAATGTATACGAAGGACACCTCCGCACCCCTGATGCTACAGGCTCACGCGTCAACTTCGAAGGCGAAAGCATTGCTACCTACGACTTCAGCAACGACCTGCGGAAATTCCAATGGGGATTGCAGCTGGGTGGCGAATGGCGCGCATTCAAGCATTTGAATGTTTATGCCGACCTGACGTGGGGACTGAATGACATCTTCCAAAAAGACTTTGATACAATTACCTTTGCTATGTATCCCATTTATCTGAATGTAGGATTCGGATATTGGTTCTAAATTAATGCCGCTAAAATAAGCCTTCTATACCCCCGCTGAACAACACAAGTGTGGCTCGCGAACCACACTTGTGTTGCTCGTGAGCCGTGCAAGTGTCGCTCATGAACAATACAAGTGTTGTTTGTGAGCAATATCGACAACACTTGCTACATTGCTTATCGGACGGTTCAGACAGGTATTTACATTTACCAAATACGTCGTCATCCTCTTTATCCGTATCTATAAGAAATAAAATATCACACTCTTTCCAAACTGTCAACAGTTAAAAAACAAGGAAGAAGGTGTGTCAAAAAGCACACCTTCTTTTTTTAGCACAAAGCCCCGACTTTCACAAGCTGGGGCTTTGTTATTACCTAAAGATTTTGTATCTTTAAGCATAAAGATCTATACATATGACAAAGATACATTTTCGTCCATACACTCCCAACCAAACGGTACTTTTTCCGCAAAGAATCGATGAAGATATTGCAGAAAACGATCCTGTACGCATGGTTGACGCTTTGGTTGAAAGCCTGAATCTTGAAAGTTTCAGGAAGTTATACAAAGAATGCGGCCGTAGTCCTTACCATCCCAAGATGATGCTAAAGGTTATCTTGT
>OGEZ01000160.1_pt1 | contig 73939 bp, 103 predicted proteins | sample 1570831 | NCBI WGS metagenome assembly OGEZ01 (sample SAMEA2582059, study PRJEB24529) | metagenome | biome: Human gut stool | place: China | collected 2011 | reverse complement strand
GGTCGCTTGCGACAATCTACACCTTCGCGCGAGTGCGCATCTTTGGCACGTCAGTGCCTTTTTATGTAACAGAGAATTCCCATGAATTTCCTGTTACACAAAAAAGGACCGCTGCCCCACAGATCTCTCTGCAAAGGCAACGGTCCTTTTCAGCTACAGGTTATTTTCATTGATGCCATACACCGCAGGCAGCTTTCACTGTCTGCCACGCTTCCTTAACCTTCGATCGCAATACGCTTAGAAGTTTCAACCTTCTTCTGCTCAACCGGTTTCGGAACGGACAGGCTTAAGATACCATTTTCAAATTTAGCCTTGATATCTTCCTGCTTTACATCTTCGCCAACATAGAAGGTTCTGCTCATTGCTCCGGAATAACGCTCCTGACGGATATAGTGACCTTTCTTATCTTCCTCATCCTTATCAAGGCCCTTAGCAGCGCTGACGGTCAGATAACCATCATTCAATTCTGCAGTGATCTCATCTTTCTTGAATCCCGGAAGATCGATGTCCAGTTCATAGGAACCTTCATTCTCCTTGATATCAGTCTTCATGACTCTCGAAGCATTCTTGCCATACAGCGGATTCTTCTTAGAAGCAAAGAAGCTGTCATCAAACGGGAACATATCATCAAATAAACTCTCTCCAAAAATACTCGGCATATACATAAATCATTCCTCCAATCAGAATATCTGAAATCTATTGTCTGGGAGATTCTGAAAATCTCCAGGACTTTTTGCATCCCTTTGATTTCTTTCTCTCTTCCTTTGTTCTGTATGTAATATAACACATATGATTAGCACTGTCAAGAGGTGAGTGCTAAAATTTTTATTAAAATATTTGCAACCCCAGTAAAATCAAGGGTTGCAGGGTTTGTGAACTTTTTGTGAAACCTTATTTTTACGTCTACTGTACCATTTTTGTACCATTTTTTTCGAATTTTGAAAATTCAAGTTTGACATCTGTCTTATTATTCAAGTGGTTATACACATCCATTGTTACATCGCTATGAGCATGTCCCATGACGTATTGAGTTGCTTTTACATTGACGCCTGCTCTTGCCATATTGGTACATCCGGTATGACGCATGACATGAGATGAAAACTGTTCTATGGTCCGCGTTTCGTCCGTACAAGAATTATAATTCCTTACAATATTATATAGTACGTTGTTCAAAGCACTCGGCATCATTGGTCTTCCATTTTTGGTAAGAAAGACGAAATCAGTTACGCCTTCGATTTCAAACGTACAAAATATGCCAGCTTGAAAATTCTGCTTCCTTTGTTCACGGAAAGCATCGCACGCCCTGTCTGTTAGTGGTATTGTTCGTATTCCCGCTTTTGTTTTAGGCTTTTTAATACGAAACATACAGCCATTCCCATCCTTATAATTCTTATATGTCAACTGATGATCTATACGCAATTCTTTGTTTTTGAAATCAATATCATTAAATGTTATCCCGATCAGTTCTCCGCATCTAAGAGCAGTCTCAGACATTATCGTTATCAGCGGAATGTACTTTCTATATATATTGCTCCCGTTCATGAAATTTAAAAGTCTTTCCTGTTCTGATAGATCTAATGCTTCTTTTTTCTTTGACTCTTCTCCATATTCTGATGACAAAGCATTTTTTGCAGGGTTTTTACGAATAATGTCATCATCTACCGCCATCTCCAATGCTGGAAATATCATCAGATGTATGTACTTTATTGTGTTATGTGCGTACTTATCATTCGACATACCAGAATATAAACTCATAATATGGGATGCTCGCAAATTAACAACCTTGATATTTCCTATCGTATCTCGAACATGGATGTTCCACATGTTTTGATAATTGATTTTTGTCCCATCATCAATGACAATGATACCAAGATACCTTTCAAACAGAGTGTTTAAGGTTAGATTCTTTGTTGAAATATCCGTAAGAATATTATCATCAATGTCTTTTGCTATGGCTTTCTCTTTACGTCTCAATTCCGGTAAATCATTCGCATATACAGATGTTCTTTTACCAGTGTACGCGTCTGTATACCTATAAAGATAGATCCCATCCTTTCTTTGTGATTCTCCTGTGTGTAATTTTCTTCCTTTTGAATCTTTTCTGCTTGTTGCTGCCATGATTGCTCCTCCATAAGCCTCACGTTGTAAGCTATTAGGAACAATTCGACAAATTTCATCAGCCATATTATATCAAATATTATTCCTAATATCCATCGTTTATTCAGCAATAGAGTCCAAATATTTCTGAACTTTATTAACCGAATATAGAACTCGCCGACCTATGAAAATCCTTGCTTCTGCTTGCTCTCCTATCTTTCGAGCAGTTGCACATCCGCAAGATAATATGGCAGACAATTTTTCTATATCTACAGCAATAACATCTGGGTCATTTCGATTGAATGTTTTATTCATAAATCTTCCTCCAAATCTATTCTAGGTTTGAGAAAAGAATAAACGCTTCAGTCGTAACCCGCGTACTGAAAAAAGAAGAGGGAATGTTCTTCGCACGCCCTCTTCCAATAATCACCCTTCTTCAATTACATCACCCGTAGAATCCAAAAGAACCGAGTTGCGGGCTTTGCGATAGATGGTTTGTCCCTGAATTGTTTTACCGGAACTGTCTTTGATTGGGTTTCCGCTTGAGTCCTCAATATTATCCAAGAACACGAACTCATTAGGATATCCTGCGAAAGCCGTTCCGGTAATAATTGTACCATCTGCTTTGTGCGCGGTATAACCCTTCAACAAAGCTTCTTCCGTAACAGTATCGCCGGTAAGGTCGATCAAAACTTTATTTCCGAATACGACTTTGTTCGCAGCCATTCAACGAAACCTCCTTATCCGATCGTAACGGTCTTCCCTCCGGCAGAGTTGTCAGTTTCTACATACGGGATTGCCTTAACTGTAACCTGAGATAAGCAGTTGTACTCTGTATCCGGCATGATCGTCTGCGCTTCTTTGGATGGTGTTACTTCCTTGCTCTGCGGCTTCATATCCTCAGAACCAGACATAGCACCCTCAACGCCAAGAATCGTCACACCCTCACGAATGTTAGTAGCAATAAGCTTTGCCTGTTCGGTGGCGTCAATAGACACCTTACCAGAGCCATCATGATAACCTTGCGGTACTGTATATTCTCCAGCAACAGTTGAGATGGTGCCTTTAACCGCACCGTTGTTCTTCATAGTACCTGTAAGCCGTGCGCAGTCTTTCCTACGAGAATCTCTGCGACAGCCGCAGTATCCTCGGAAGTATCGCTGTCGAATGTACAGGTACCTGTGATCTTTGCACCGCTCTTATCATGAGCAGTAATACCTTTGAGGATCTTATCTGCACTGACGGAATCGCCAGTAAGATCGATAAGGACATCCCCCCCGTAAATGACTTTGTTTACATTCAGATTTGCCATAATGTTTAGTCCTCCATGACACTTTCATTATTTTTCTTTATCAGCAGCCTTGTTATACTGGGATGTACTGATTCCAAGGATAACACCAAGGAAAGTATCAACCGCAGTGATGGTTCCGACCACCTGCTCTCCATACGGGAGACCCCAGATTCCAGCCAGTGCAAAGTATAAAGTTCCGGCTGCCGGAAGCAAATACATGGCAATCCACTTAAGGATGTCATATGTCTTGTTACTCATGCTCATTGTGCTCTTCCTCCTTCTCTATAAATTTATGAATCGGGAGTTTGTCCACCTCCTGCATAATTCGCTTTGCTGAACCATTCCCGCCCATACGTTCGTAGGGTTCATAGAGATACACTCTCAGATTTTCATATTCATCCTGGGTTACATACCCACGGTCAATATACGACATTCCAAGATACATGATCCTGTCATGTGCCAATCCAATAAGCATCTCTGTTTTTACATCTTTTTGTTCACTTCTCTTTTGCAAATAGGCCCACAGCCCAGAAGATGCGAGAACTGAGCTAAAGATCGTAAGTACAACCTGAAACCAAGGTTCCATCGTTTTCCTCCTTCTTTATGTGCAATCATGCAGACCTATCAGAAACAATCAGCTTCTTGTTGACTATTGTGATTTCTTTACTAAATAGGTCTTCGTAAAGCTGTATTAAATTCTTTCGTTGTTCTCTGGATAAGAGTTTGTAATGTCCTCCCATCCAACCGCGAAACATATTTTCGACATTGTCGTAATCCGCTTCTTCATTTCTAACCTTAACGGCAAGTTTCTTGAGTTTTCTGCGCATGGCGGTAACTCGATCTGGATTTATTCGTTTTATGACTTTACCAGTATCTGTAAGTGTGTACTTGATTTGCAGGAATTTGTATTTGCTCGAAATCTTAACGATTCTAGTTTTCTTACGATTGATATGGATTCCAAGTTCAGCTGCAATTTCACAGATGTTTTCGAGCAAGTCTTCAAGCTCTTCTTTACTGGGATTCATGATGTACCAATCGTCCATATACCTTCCATAAAATTTCTGCTGACGCACATACTTGACATAATTGTCAATGGGATACGGATAATAAATTCCAATGACTTGCGAAAGCTGGTCTCCAATATTGACAGACTTCTCCATCCACTTTTCGCCAGTGAGCTTCTCTTTTGGAATGTTCCGATACTCCAGTTTATTGAAAGTATCGGTCATACAGGCCTCGTATTCCTCGTCAGACATGTACGAAACATCGACCTGGAAGCCCTTAAATATCAACGTTAAAAGCCAGTCAATAAACTCATCGTCATCGAACAGCTTTAGCAATTCTCGTTTGGCAATCTCATGGATAATATTGTCATAGAACTTTGAAAAGTCACCGAATAGAATATAACCGTCATTTCCGTATAATTGGTAGTATTTGTGGAGATGGATTTCGAATCGTTTTCTCTGTTGTGAAATTCCGCGCCCCTTGATAGATGCGCAGTTATCATAAATGATATGCTTCCTAACTTCTGGAAGTAAAACCTCATCGCACAGAGAATGTCGGACGATGCGATCACGGATTTGAATGCTTGTAATAGGTCTTATCCGGCCTCTTTCGTGCAGCTCGAATTCTTGTGTTGGTCCATTTTGAAGTGTCCGATTTATTAGATCATCTTGGATTTCGAATATGTACCGCAGGAAATTCATCATAAATTTTTGCGTCGATTCTTTCCACTTGCTGCTCTTCACAGAGACCTTATAAGCCCTATACAAGTTATTGGCGTCACAGACAATCTCCTCGTAGTTCATAACCTATTCACCGTTATAACAATACTTACCGTAGTAAATTGTATTAGGCTTTATTATTTATCCTTGCGGAACGGATAGCATCTCCTTCTTCGTTGGTTAATCGAAGAATCCGGACGAACTCCATAAGAGTTCGAAGCGTTGTTGTAGTTCGTATTGCCATTGTTGTTCACATTGGCAAAGTTAGCCGAAGAAACGACGCAATTTTTTAGATGTTACCCTTTTTCTAACCGCGACTTAATCGCCATGTCTCTTTGACGCCACCTTTTTATCAATCCGATTTCTCGGTCGATAGCTTTAACATACCGGTTGTATAAATTCAGATCTACATCAAATATTTCAACAACCCGTTGTAACTCATTGATGAGCTGCTCGCAATTTACAATGGCCGCATTCTGGTAATCTCTCCTGGTCTCGTACTCGTGCATTGTCCGTGGGTAAATGGTATTTGCCGCTCTAACATTGCTCGTTATCAAGGAAGCACACTGATTTACTTTCGATTTGAAACTCCGCATCAGTTCTCTGTACTTGGCAAAGTTTTCTTCTGAAATTTCTCCATACGCGTACTTCTTCCGAACAAAGCTGTCCACATCCTTAACACCAAATCCCCTCTGCATAAGGAGTATCAGCATATCATGCAACTCGATCGAGTACGTAATCGCTTCGAATTTTGACTCTTTCCTGTCGCCTAACAGAACGCTCATTCGTAATCTTTACCGGTGATCTCAGCGAACTCCTCTTTGGTGATCCAGCCCATCTTCACCGCATTACGAACCTTGGTCTCATTCCACATTTTCATGCGGTACCAAAGCTTTACTTTACTGTAATTCTTGCTATGTTCCATGGTGATCCTCCTTCTTAAAGCTCTACATTGGACATCATTGCAATGTAGGCGATGTCAGACTGCATTTTGGTTCTGGCAAATTCCTCCTCAGAAATATCTCTAAGGACAAACCAGTATTCCCCAGGAATCTGCTCAACGATCTGAACCAGTTCCATGTTAGGATGAACAATCTCGGTTGTTCCGTCGCTGATAGTAACCGGAGAGCAGTTATCTGCAAATACAGATTCCTCGATCGTTTCCGTAGAAATGAAATTGTTTCCGTTCAGCTTAAGATTGGAAATCTCAGTCCCGTCACCGAGGGTAATTTTATAGATTTTCTCTTCCATGATTAGAAGCTCCTTTCAAAAATATAAACGGGGCACAAGGCCCCGCGATTTTAATTAACCAACCGGGAAGACCGGACGAACTCCATAAGAGTTCGAAGCGCTGCCGCAGTTCGTACCGCCATTGCCGTTCACAAAGGCAAAGTAAGCCGAAGAAACGACGTCTCTTAACCACTGTACATGAGATCTGTCTGTAATAAATCTCGGGCATACCATAAACAATGCCAGCTGAGTTTTGCTAGGGGTGTAAATATTCGGAATCGTATTTCCATCAGATGCATTGCCGAAATGAATATGGCCATACATCATAATTTCACTAGGAAGTTCAATGCTGGAATCAAACCATGCTCCTCCAGACTGTTTTCCATTAGCAACTGCATTGCATAAATATTCTCTGTGAGTAAGAACAGAACCCTGGAAAGCCGCATTGACGATTGTCTTTGCGTTCGCCAGGTTCTTTTTATACATTTCAGAACCAACGTATCCACCGGTTGTAATATTGGTAGTATTCATCTGTGCGTTGTAAAGCGCTTCATCCGGCATGATCACAAGATGATGGCTGGTAAATGCAGTGTCACCGCAGTTGTACCAGTAATCCATATCAACGATACGCCAGATACGGCCTCCGATACTCCAATAATCGCCAAGGAACATTCCTTTAAAGGAACCATCCTTAATAGCGGCTTTCTGTACCGCTGTCAGAGCTGTTCCGAGATTTTTACCTCTGAAGATAACTCGGCGAAGCTCCACTGGAGCAAAGCTATCTAACATGGCAAAGAGTGCATCTTCAGCGGCGATAGCCTTGTTTCCGTCTGCAGTCCCGATGAGTAATTTGTTACCAGATACCAGCTCGTTGATCTGGGTAAGTTCGGAAAGATTTACTCCTCCGATAAAATCTTTGGAACTTAAAAGACCAATTAACGCCTTTGCTAAAGCATCTGCTGCAATAGTCTTTGTCCCGTTAGGTCCGTCAAGCAGGAAAATATTACTTGCTGCTAATGCCTGGACCTTTTCGTAGTCTGTGATTTTCATTTAATGAATCCTCCTTTATTTGATGACAAAAATAGCCCGTCCTTCGATAACATCACCATTACTGTCACGGAGAAAATCACTGGAATATGTACGTCCAATGACCGTATCCAAATTGCTGTCAGTAATGGATGCGTCCGAAGAATCGAGCACGTCTCCGTAAGTACGGTATCCATTGTCATAAAGCTTCTGATATACCGTGTATTCATTTTCAAGGTTGGAACTGAACTGGTTAAGAATATCTACCTGCTCCTGCAATTCCAGAAGCTTTTTCGCAAGACTCGCCGCTGTATTGCTATCCAACAGTGCCTGTAACTGCTCAAACCAATCGCGAAATTCTGTTTCTGATTTCTGTTTCCAATCAGCCATTTCCGCAGTATTGATGCTTGTGTATTCGTTGAACCACGCCTCCCATTTTTCTTTCCAATAGGTACTTGTGGCTTCCATATCTGCTGTATGCTCCGAGTACCAAAGGTTCCACTGAGCTTCCCATGTCAAATATGCCGACTGAATCTCCTCAGTCTGTGCCAGGAACCAGGTAGACCACTGCTCTTTCCAAAACTTATTTGTTTCTTCCATATCAGTAGTCTGCTTTTCGTAGAACTCTTTCCACTGGTCCTGCCATTGGGCAATCAAATCATCGATTTCAACCTTGTCCAATGGAGCCGTCACGAATGGACACTCTGAAGTTCCAACGCAGTTCGTGATGTTTGCCTGTCGAATAGAAGTGACCCCGGCACCGACATAAATATACGCCAGTGGATATTGCCATCGATCATTTGTCTTCACCATCGTAGGTTTCGTTGGATTCGATGCTGGGGTTCCTTTAATGATTTTGATGTCATTTGCTCTGACGGTCTCTCTCGAATCCACTTCAAGTACAACTGCATCATATCGGTTCAGCAGAATCTCGGACTGTGGAACTACTAACGGTAACAGAGCGTCATTCAGTGTCCAAGTGTGATTGAACCAGGCTCGTCCGACACCAACGTTGATAATCATTGCTTCCGATTCTTTTACAACCATTGCAGTTCCGACATGTTGCAAGATTCCGTCCTGAATGATTCCATCGAAAATGCTGGACATCTGAATAGCATCGTAGCGCCGATCTCCTTCTTTTGAATTATAAAATCCAAATGTTACACTCACTTCTTCATCACGCTCCTTCCTGTTCTATAGTCTTAAAAGTCGGATAGACGGAATAACCGTCCTTATCTTCTGAACGAACAATTTCAAGAATACGAGCTTTTGTCTCGTGTCCGTATTCGTTCGCAATCTGTACAATGTCCCCGTTAAAGAAATCTTTTCCATACTGGAACATGATAGTTGTTTCTGTTTCTCCCTCAAACGAGGTAATGCTCACATTTTCTGCAAGTTTTTCTTTTCCTCTTTGCTGCAACTGAGCCATATACTCGGCGTCGGTCAATGCATCATCACTTCCAACATTCGAAGAGATGTCACGAGCATCCGTAAACAGTTCCCTACGATTTAAACCGGAACCACCACCAACTGTAGTATATCTTCTATCAGCACCCTCGCCTTCTCCCCCAACTAAAGTCACGGTTTTCAACGAAGCTTTAGATTCGATATAGTTACTGTTTATGATATTCTCAAATTTCGGAGAGAATATAACGTATGGATTCTCTGTCTGATCGTATGATCTGTCGGAACCGGCATACAGCTCAAAGACAAACTGCTTTTCATCGTTCAGCGTAATCTTGAAACCGATACCCTGCTCCTCGCAAATTTTCTGAATGACATCGTACAGATTATCACCTGTATACTGAGCTTCCAATTTCAACTTTGTAATTGCCGGGTCGGTTGATTCTTTGAAAATGAAGTTTGGAATCCTTCGATTGCTGTCCGACGGAGAAATTACATTCTCATTGAGCAGGGTTTTAATTCCATTTTGAAGATTTCCGCTTAATAGCTTCTGCCCCCAGACGATTCGCCTGTCGAGAATGGATTCTAATGAACGGCCAGTAATCGTGACGTGATTACCGTCTTCAGTATCTGACGTAATCTGGATTTTCTCCACTATCATCACATGTTCAGATTCCTTGCTCTGCAAATAGTAATCCTGTTTGATGTAGTCAAGAAGACCCTCTCGCATTGCTTCATACAGTTCAAAGTCACCGTAAGCGTAATACCGATCTGTCCAGATGAAGGACTCGTACGTATCCACAATAGAGACAGCATCTAGGTTGGTGTTTAAAATTGTCACATCCATAGTGCTTATACCCCCTCGTAGACTATACGGTTCTCAATCTTAAACTGTAAATTTGTACTTCCGTACTCAGCCGTATAAGCAAAGATGTTGTCGCCCTTCGCAAGCTGGAACCAATCAGCGTTTTTATCCAGGCAGTTCAAGATGTTTGTAGTCTTTCCGTTCCTAAGAAGCGTAATCGACTTGTTTCCTTTTACGGTGCAGATAATGATTTCATCACCTGCTATAATTCCAGAGCCAGTGAATTTCTCCAATTTATCGGTATCGATCCGCATCACTTCACGAGTACCGGTATTGTAGATCGTAATATTGCTGGCTTCACCGATTGCGTGAATCGTAATAGTCACTCCGATTTCAGCGTCGCCATTGTATACAACCACCTGCTCTGTTTCATTTTTGATTTCTCCCATTTCTAGTAACGGGTCCTTAAGAGATTCATTACTGAAAGGAAACTCGAACAGTGCCTCTACACCATAGAAGATGGTTGTGTTGATTCCGTCTTTTCCGGCAGAGTAAAAGAAAGGATTCGGACACACGATTGAGATATCCGAACCCTCGTCTTTACTGAAGATTGTTGGGTCGTTTGATTCGACATACCCTTCAATCTCTGCCTGCCTATTATCGGTTTCGATAAGCATTGTGAGCTTCTTTTTAATAGGAAAATACTTGTATGAAAGCTGTCTTACGTCTTCAATGGAATCCTTCCACATATACGCAAGAGAAATAACAATGTTTCGGCTCGGCATCCTTGAAGAATTGAACAGACTTCCATCGTTTGTAGCGATTTCCGTCGTATTGATGTTCGCTTTTCCTGGTCCCAAGCCAGTTACAGACTTGATGATGAAACCGGATTCCTCCGGTCTCGCCAAATCAAGTCGGATACTATCGCCAAGATAGTTCGTAAACGTGACTGCTCGAATCAAGTTTCCACCATCCTTTCCATCGCCGAGAACTGATTCTTCGTCTGCCGATAAATCTCTGTTCTCGACAGTGCCTTAGGCGAATAGTTATTCTGTGTAAAGTTATAAGAGTTACCTGTATTCGGATTAGTATCTTCATTTTGAAGATTCCGTCCACGAGCTGCTGCAATTCCTGTGCTGACGGTTAAAGCCTGCGATCTACTGAACAGCGTATTCAGTCGATGACTCTTCTCTTCAACGTCTGACAGATCCAGAATCGGTCGAATCGTAGGCTGACCATCAACACCGTTGTCGATCATATCCTTAACCTTTGCGATTGCATTTCCGAGACCTGTTTTTGCCGAATCAGCCATTTCAGCACTGGCATTATATGCCTTCACCGCATAAGTTCCGATGGCATTAACGAATCCCAATCCAAAGAAATCACCGATGTGGTATCCTACTCTGGAAGGTGAATGCTCGTCCAGTTCGTCTTCTGCTGCTTCTGCCGCAGCCCTTGCCATTGCTCTGGCTTTAGCTTCCGCGCGGTACGTATTCTCACTGATTCCATCAGCAAATCCCTCCACCAAGTAAGTACCAGCCTGTTTAAACTGATCATGATAATCCCGGATAGCTGTTACAGAAGCATTAAGATTGCCAGTGAAAGCTGTTTTTACTTCTTCGGCTTTTTCCTTAACACCAGCGATGAACTTAATCATGCACTGCATTCCTGCATTTTGAAATTCCGGATACTTGTTCGCGATAGCTGTAAGGCATGAACTTAAGATGTTTACAAACGCATTTCTGGTTTCGTAATCTTTCGATTTAACTCCAGCAATAAGCTTGATCATGAGGTTCGCACCCGCAGTATTGAACTGAGTCTGCTTATTATTGATTGCAGTGATGCAACCGCTAATAATGTTGGTAATTGCAGTTTTGGTATTTCCGTCCTGAGATTTAATTCCGCTGATAAATTTTGTCATCAACGTAGAGCCAGCAGTATTGAACTGGGTTTGATAGTTCGTAAGAGTCGTAAGTACAGCCTGCATCATGGTCGTAAACGTAGATGTCAGATTACCTTTCTGAGCATTAGCCGCATTGATGAATGTCGTCAGCATAGAGGTCGCGGCGGATGTCACTCTTCCGCTCGCATCTGTAAACGCATTGATGAAACCGTCGATACCGTTGTTTCCAAGCTGAATCAGTGCTGTGCTAAAACCACTCATACCACTCGTATCTAATTCCGCCATTCCTTTAGCCATTTCAACAAGTCGATTCACCTGGGTAATCACACTTGACATGATTCCGGTATCGATTCCAGAAATAGAATCCGAATAACTCTTAATTCCACTTCCGAACTGAACCAGACTATCACCAAAACTACCAAGATCGTTGTCACCGGTAAACCAGCTTACAAGTCCTCCGGTATTTGGAATGGTGTTGGCAAGCTCCACTAGGGCTTTACCAGCTGTTGCTGAGTTCGTAATAGCCGCGGAGTCCATACCCATAATAGCTTCAGAATATGCCTTCATAGCTTCACCGAACGGTACAAGTTTCTCACCGAAAGTATCAACATCGTTGTTTCCAGTAAAGAATGCTACAACGCCACCTGTATTGGGAACAGTATCAGCAAGCTCGACTAAAGCCTTGCCCGCCGTTGCAGAATTGACGATTGCATCGGCTTCCAGTCCACGAACCGCATCGCCAAATGCTTTCATTGCTTCGCCAAATGGTACAAGCTGTTTTCCAAACTCACCCATATCGTTTTCACCAGCAAAGAATCCTACGACACCACCAGAATTTGGAATGGTTGTTGCCATCTCTGCCATGGCCTTGCCAGCGATTGCCGCTTCTGTAACGGCATTTGCATCGAGTCCAGTAATTGCATCCCCGAACTGTCTCATAGCTTCGCCAAATGGTACAAGCTGCTTTCCAAAGGCAGTCATGTCATTTTCTCCTGCGAAGAAAGACACTAATCCGCCTGTATTTGGAATTGTGGCTGCCATTTCAGCTAATGCTTTGCCAGCTGTCGCCGCATTTGCCACGATTTCCCCGTCCATGTTTCCGATAGCTAACGAGAAATCTCTCATAGCTTCGCCAAACGGTACAAGTTCCTCTCCGAACTTAGATAAAGACGATCCTCCTGTAAGCCAAGAAGTCAATCCCTGTAAAATATCAGCCGCTGTCAGAATAAGCACAGTCTCGGCTAATGCCTTTACTCCGTCCATCATAGATGGCTGAATCTGACTAGCTCCCTGTAAAAACGGCTGAACATTATTCATAAAAGTGGATAAATCAGCTCCAATTTGCGGGAACTGACTCGACACACCGCTCATAAATCCGCCGACGATTCCACCAACGAACTGACCGATTGCCGTTCCGATTCCCTGTAAAAGCTTTCCACCTTCTCCGATAAGCCAAGAAAGTCCTGGAAGTTTCGATAAGAGTCCGACGGCTGCAAGCACTAACGCCATCTCAGCAACAACCGCACCCATACCAAGGATTCCAACCATTGCTCCTGGAACAAGCGATGCTATTGCACTAAGAGCAAGCATAATAGCTGATAACAGACCGATTCCGGCAATTCCTTTTAGCAAAGCTCCAGTATCGATTCCTCTCAGTGCATCGACGATACCAGCGAAAAATGCTACGAGTACATCGACACCAGCTTTAATCAGTGACGGCAGATTACTAGCAATACCATCTAAAATTCCAATAAGGAATTTGAAAGCTAGATCTACAATTTGAGGCGTATAAGTAACCAGAGCCGCTAATACACCAACCACTAATTGTAAAGCTCCGTCTGCCAGCTGCGGTACACAGGATACGAAAACATCGATCAGCGTTAAGACAACTGCCTTTACAGCTTCACCAATAGCTGGCGCTCCGGCAGCAATAACTTTGCAGATTGCGATAATTCCTTCTCCAACTTTTGTAAGAACAGCCGGAATTAAGCCAGCGATACCAGTAACGATAACTGTCAGTGCTGCTACGAATGCAGTCGCTCCAGCGGCACCAGCAGTTGCCAGCGCTGTGAATCCGATAGCAAGTGCCGAAAGTCCTGTGCCAGCTGCAAGTAAACCCGCTCCGATTGTAAGAACCCCAACACCAATCAATGCAAACGCTCCCGATAATGCCAGAATAGTCGGAACCAATGGTGTAAGTACCGCGCCTGCTACGCCGATAATTGTGAATGCTCCGGCAATAGAAATAAGTCCTTTCGCAATCGCTTCCCACGATAACGCTCCCAAAATACTGAGTACCGGCGCAAGAACAGCTAAGGCTCCGGACGCAACCAACAATGCTGCTGATCCACCAAGCGTACCTTTCATGAAATTGAGACTGATAGCCAACTCAGCTAAGGCCCCACCCATGACGGTAAGACCTCTACCGATCTCTTCCCACTGCATACCTCCGAATTTACTCATACAGTTTGCAATGGTTTCAAGTGCGCCGCCGACGATAACGAGCCCAGTTCCAATACCGATCATGTTCTTCGGCATCAGATTAACAGCAATAGCTACCTCTGCAAGTGCGCCGCCCATAGCAGTTAAACCTCTGCCGATTTCATCAAACTGTAATTGACCAAAATCTTTTACAGCGGAAGCAAAGATTTTCATTGCAGCGCCAATAGCAATTAAGGCTACGCCAGTAGACATTACGTGTTTTGCATTTCCAGCCAAATTCGTAAAGACAGCAAGTTCGGCAAGTAATCCACCGATTCCAGCTAATCCTTTTCCAATCTCGCTCCACTCCATCTGACCAAAGTCTTTGCAAGCGGATGCCAGAACTTTCATTGCCGCCGCCAGAATAACAATTCCAGTCGCAGTGCTAAGCATTTTTCCGTTAAATTTTGCAACTCTAAGGAATACAACAATCTCAGCAAATAAGACTCCGACTCCTGTTAATCCACGTCCAAGTTCATCCCACTGTAATTTCGATAAATCCCTACATGCCGAAGCCAGGATTTTGATAGCTGCTCCAAATATAATTAAGCTGGTAGCGCCTTTCATAACTTGTTTCTGACCGCTTGCCATGGCTTTAGATGAAGCAACAACAATAGTCGTAAGACCGGCAATTCCAACCAGACCTCTCGCAAGTTCACCCCAATCAAGGTCTGAAACTTTCTTCAAAGCTCCTGCCAGAATAGATACTGCAACTGACATAGCGATCATCGCGGTACATGCTTTGGATACTTTTCCCGTATCACTGCTGATTTTGTTAAAAATCGCCATCGCTCCAAGTAGATTAGCAAAGAGAACTGTGATAGCCCCAAGAGAAACTGACAGTTTATCGCTATCGATCAAAGAAATAGCTACGATAGAACCAGCAAGCAAAGCGATTGCTGCTCCGATTTTAAGTAACGTTCCGGCTTTAAGATTTGTCTGATATGCCTCAAAGCATCCTCTAACGCCGTCAAGGATTCCAGTTACTCCTTCAAGAACGCCATTCAACCCCTCAAGAGGTTCTGTTACACTCTTTAAGAATTTTGAAATTGATAAGGCAATTCCGCCAACAGCAATGCTATTAAGGACATCAAGAACTCCACTGAAATCAGCATCTCCGAGTTTCTCGGCGAGTGTTCCCATCATAGTCCCGACTGCATCGGCAATACCGCCAGCAATTACTTTCACAGCGGTCCACAATGCTTCCATAACTTTGAGAAATTTACATTTTTCAAGTGCTTCGCCCATCATCTCGAAAGCAACGATGACTCCGCTCTTCATTTTTCCAGCACCATCACCAATCTGAGCCATGCGATCATGTACTCGTTCAAGGAATGAGTGGAATAATTCAAATCCAGGAAAATCAAACTTCTCCCCGGCAGTTTTTCCAAATTCTTTTACTTTTTCTCCGGCAGTTTTAACAAACGTAATAGCTATCTTTACGATATCAACAACCGTCGAAACTGCTTTGCCAAAGACATCTGTCTTCTTTACCGTTTCATCAAGCTTAACAAGATACTCACCGAAACTTCCAGTAAGTGATAACACTCCGTTTCCAGCCGGTAAGAAAAGACCAATCAATTCGCCGACACCACCGGCAACAGCTTTGAAAGCTTGTCCGACGATATCAAGCACTGCAAATACGCCTTTAAACGTATTCTTCAGATTCTTTGAACTTTCTTCCCCCATTTTGAATTTTGCTGTCAGATCACGGATACGCTCTGTGATTTCGGCTAACTGTTTTCCAGTCATTGGCGGGAAGATTTCGTTGAATGCCTCCCGAACCGGCTTGGCAACGCTAACCAGTCCCTCGAAAACATTCTTTACTGCTTCGATCATCATGGTACGACCGCCAAGGTCTTTCCAATCCTGAAGCATTTTATTTCTCGCATCGGCAGAAGCATTGATTACGGCACTGAACGTATCGCTCACCTCAGTAAGTAATTCTTTTGCCTCTTCAAAGTCGCCGACGATAATTTCCCAGCTTTGTGTCCATCCTGACTGGGCAGCCTCTTTCAACGTGTCGAACAGCTGAGTAAAAGTCTTTACTTTTGTTGCTGCATCGTTCGCTGTTTTACCCATCTCCATAATGGATTTGATCTGATCATCGGTATATCCCATGGTCCGAAGCTGATCTTCGTTGAGATCACCTGTAAATTTTGCCAAGGTTTCAGTCAAGATGTCAGAGGTAAGCCATCCTTTACTAAGGGTCTCTCTGAATGAGCCCTCATCTTTGATCATTTCGTCAATGGCAATTCCATGAACTTTAGCCGTTTCTTTCAGCGCATCCTGGAATACCTGACCGCCCATACCAGCGTTTACCACTGAGTTCCAGTCCTGCAATTTTACTGTTCCTGCCGCTAATGCCTGTGAAAGCTGATACATAGCGGTACTTGCCTGCTGAGAGTTGGAACCTGATACGGCTGCAAGGTTCGCAATACCCTTGATAGCTGCTACAGATGTGTCAAGATCCACTCCAGCCGCGGTGAACGTACCAATGTTACGGGTCATTTCCGTAAAATTGTAAATGGTCATATCTGCGTAATGGTTTAATTCATCTAACGCATTATTTACCTGGTCAAGAGTAGTTCCTTTTGAAGAGGTATTCGCAAGGATTGTCTGAACGGCATTGATCTGGGTCTCATACTCCTCGAAACCGGATTTAATCGGATCGATTGTAAAAGCAGAGACCAGATTTTTTCCAGCAGCAAGTGCAGAATTGGTAATGTTCTGTAAAGCGGTAATCGCCATTACTTCCAACGCGGAAAATCGCACTCGTACAGTCTCAACTGCATTGCTAAGTGGTGACATATTTCCACTGCATTTATTTGCGGCATCATTTACGGTTTCTAAGCCTTTTGCTGCCCCTTCGAGGTTAAGACTCTTCTTCAACTTATCGAGGCTTGATAAACTGGTCTGAATATTCTGCTCAAACTGCTTGTTATCAAACCGCATTTCGACGACACGTTCATCAACGGTTGTACTCATAGCTTAGTAACCTCCTTCCATGCCGCATCTGCAATTTTGTCAAAAATAGGCTGGATAGCAGGATTGATGTAGTCTCGCCCCTGTACCCAGCCGCCGTTTCTTGTTGCATGTCCGTACTGCAAAATAACTGCAATAGGGACTCCATTTTGAATATTTGTGTTGTAAAAGCTGATCGACACAGAACTTTGCTTCTGCTCTATCTTGTAGTGCCACGAATTTGCCGTCCGTCCCGTATCAACTGGTGTTGCAGACGCAAGGGCGGCTACGCCCTCTCGACCATACTTATCGAGGTCACCGAGACGAACCGATTCCTTTGCTCGCTCTAAGAATCGAGTCAGCTTAGAAAAATCACCCTTTTGTCTGAACGTGATCATGTGAATCTCCTACTTTGCTAAGTAAGCACTGGATGAGAAGCCCGTATACTGTATACCATCAAGTACAAACTGGATGTACAGCCACTTAACTCCGTTTGCCATTGTGTAGTAGCCATAGCATTTAACCTTAGTGCCAGCCGGGATTTTACAAAGAGCTTTCTTATTGGTTCCGGCATCATTACGGCAATAAAGAACTGCCGTTGTTTTATATTCACCAGCATAGGTTTTGTTAAACTGCTTGGCAGAACAGGTAGCCACCACTTTCTTTGAAACTGACTGGTTCTGATCCTGTTTGGTGTTGGACGGTGTTACTGCTGATCCATTCAGAATCTGATTAACCATGTTCTGAACTTCTGAGTAGCTGTATCCGTACTCAGTAAGCAGTTTCTTACGGTTATCACCTCTCCCCCACAGTCCAACAATTACCTCATGAGCGATGGTTTTGATATCTTTGCCCTTGCTTAATCCAGGAGCGGAAACAGCATTGTCGTCGTACTTTGGTGTGATGAAGCCGCGGATGAATTTTCCATTGATAGACAAGGTTCTCTTCTTAACCGCATTACCGTAGTTACCCTCTTCAACAACCATGTAACCGGATTCCTTATGCACCTCGATCACGGTACCAACATGATCTGGATTGCCTGTGTTGTCGCCGATTCCGTTATCCTGCCAATCATACAAAACTCCATCCCCAGGACTCGGGACATAAGCATCATTCTCCTGCCAACATCCCATTTTCTTTGCTGCCTCGATAAGGTAATAACAGGAAATTTCCATGGGCATAATACTCTCATATCGGAGAGCTGCCGCTAATGCAGACCAGGTACAAGCACACCAAGCCCAGTCATAGCGCATACGAATCCCACGAGGAAATTTGCCAGAACAGATCTTCTCGAAGAAGTCGTTATATAAATCAATAATGCTTTTGTGTGAGCCGTTAGATTCCTTCTTTCCATCCCAGGATTCGACAAGATTAACGACGGCCTGTCTTGATTTCGCCATTTTTATCACTATCCTTTCGAATTAAATTTTTTTCTGTTTGCGGCATTTACTTCCGCATGATGTCTGTACAAATCTCGTTTGCTCCTCTTCTTCGGAAGCTTATTTTCCGCATTGCAAATCCGGATAAGCATTAACAAACGATTCAAATGCCATTTCTGACACTCAAACGGAATGTGATACGCGGTCATCCAGTAATAGATAAGCTCACTGGTTATCTGCTGCCTGTTTATTGGACCGCCTTTTTCTTCCTTAACAGTTGAAGCTGTCATAGGCGCCTCAATATAGGCATTTACCGCATCAATGTGAGAATTGGTAACACATTGATAAACCAGCGGATCAACATTCTGTGTAAGGGTCATACAACGTATATAATCAATGGTTTCTTCATAGGTCTTCTGCTCTTTAGATAGGAAGACTTTGCACCATTTACTTTCCCATTTTGAAAGTGAAACGAGCGAATGCTCCAAACACAACTTCTGTTCCTTTACAGGGATAAATCGCTGATTCCGCTCATCCCACAGATCAGTTCTTGGTATCGTAAGTTCAAGCATTCGATCTCACCTCTTTAGTTCATGGTGGCAACCACAGGAGCAATCTCCGGATTTTCCGAATGCTTCTTGATATCTACAACTTTCGGAATTACATGGTTTACGAATTCAGCGGCTTTGCTGTCATCTGTAGCCAGTTCCATAAACAGAAGATTGTAGAACTGAGTGCAGGCAAACTTTCTGGAAATCTCTTCGGACTTCTCGAAATATGTGCCGTCAGCACTCTTCTCTCCGTATGCCTTTAAGATAAATTCCTTAAAGAACTTGATAATGGTCGGCTGATCTTTTGCATCTACGATGCGCTGAAGCATCTCAGCAACTCCACCAGCTGTGCCCAATTCCATCTCCATAACCTCTGTTTCGGTAAGGTTGAAGAGCTTTGTTTCAGTGCGTTCAACACCATTAAAATCTTTATAAGTCTTTGTTACTGCATACATGATTTTGTTCTCCTTTCAAATAAAAAAGGAGTCGCCAGCTTTCCTGAATACGACTCCATCTGTGGTTTGTGTATTATTTTTTTATTAACCTTCTGCGGTCATAATCTTAATTACTTCATCCGGAAGCGGAAGTCTCGGTTCAACACCATCGTCTGCTTCGGCAGAAGAAGGATCTTTACCATACAGGATCTCTTCAAGAGCAGCCAGTTTCTTAGCATCGACCTTGGTAGAATCGAAGGTGAGAATAGAAGTAGGCTTCAGCTTCTTTCCATCGATTAAGGTTGCAATCTCGACTGGTGTGGTGCTGAACTCCCAGGATAAGGTAATAGCTTCCGGGCTGTCATTTACAGTGGAATAACCCTTCTCGGAAGGAGAAGCTAAGCAACCATAAACGAGATGAAGCTTATAGCCGTAATCGTTGGAATCAACATCGTTACCGAGAAGTGTCTTGTAAGATAAGCCGAACATCTTACGGTTCTGCTGTCCTGCAAACACTCCAGGGGCGATTTCTTTGGAACCGTCGCACTCTGCGAACTCATCCGGTGCCATATAAGCTTCGATTGTGCCGCCAAATTCCTCTGCGGACATAAGGTTCAGATACTTGATGTTGTCTGCATAAATTGCAGTAGGTTCTGCTCCAGACGGGCTTTCTGTTACGGTGCTAAGACCGTTCCATGCGGTACCAGAGTTATATACGCCACCGGTCTGAATCGGGTAAAGGACGCCCTGGCTGACACCGGTCTCATACAGGCGCTCTCCAGTCTTGTCCCAAACGAGTTTCTTTTTCATAGAATTTGTCCTCCTTAAAAGAATATTTCAAAGACATCATGGTTTAAGTTGTCTTTCGGATAATGCCGATTGAATCGACTTGTCGGCATAGATGCTACTTTGCCAACGAGAGAACTATCCGGATCGCTGTCGATGACTGTTACTGAATACTTTCTCGCAGACAAATAAACCCCGTCATTCGCAAACGTATTCTCGATATCGTCGAGAGCGTAAACGATGGCGGGGTATTTCATTTTTACCGATGACGGTGGTTGAAAATAAGCACGACACTCTGGTCCTTTGTTTGGACACGAGAGGATGTCGCATAAAGCATTATGCAGTTTCAGTCGTCTGCTCATTGTAAACACCTCCAACGGTTAATATTAAACGGGGATACTGAACTTCAACATTTGAAATTTTCCATTTAGCCCCCATATACTCGATAAATCTCATCGAATGAAAATTCGCATAAGCAAACGGATCGGCTACGATGCTGAACTCATTCGACACATTGAGATTGTCATTAAGGTGGTCCGAACTCTGATACTGTCGAGTATTCCGAATAACATCTCCGTAGTAATTACGAACAGTAATCTTCTCTCCCCAGACACCAGGTCGGATCTCATCTGTTACAGCATAGCCGATTACCCCGTAGAATTTACTCATTTTGAATTTTCTCCTTTAAGACTTAGGCTGTGTGATCCTCGGAAGCCGTAACGATCTCCTCGATAACGATAGCAGATTTAATTCTGGTAAGCTGACCAGACTTACGAGTCTCCAGTAAGGACTGAAGCTGGTTAAACTTAATATCGAAATCAGTGAAATGAGTTACATCGCCACCTTTGGATGCGCCATATCCATAATCAGCCATATTTACGCAAATGGCGTGAAGCTTATGCTTTTTACCAGTAGAGTCGGTACGAATCTTGTCCTCAAACTGAGTAACTTCATAGATCTTATCAACGCCAAGTGCTGCTGCAAGCTCAGTGTCAGTCTCATAGATACGACGGCCGTTACGATCTCTTGCAAGAATCATGGTATTATGCATATCTGTTGTGATAAACAGATCGGGTTTACCAGTACCACGGAAATTCTTACGAGCCTTACGCAGTGCTGTGATCATGGCCTCTGCATAAATGAAGCTCTCTCCGAAATAATCTCCAGTGTTGTTGCCCTGAAGTTCTTTAGCCATTGCATCGAAATCGATATCCTTATGAATGGTGTACAGTTCATCATCGGTCCAGACAGGACGAATGTGCTCAGGGAAAATCTTCTCCGGATCGCTGTTCTCCCGGCTATCGCCGATCATAGTCGCAACAGCCAAAGTTTCCTTAAGAGAAATCTGATCAATTCCGTACTGGAACTGTACATAATCAAAGTCCTCGATATCTACCACATCATCACGGTGAAGCTCGGAAGTAACGTACACGGTCTGCGGATCGGTAGTACGTCTTACCAGTTCATAGTTTCCGGTAATCTTCTTCTCGTTACCCTTCTTATATCCCTTTGCAGACAGGGAATCGATGTTCCGAATATCTACATGGGAAGTACGAACGCGACCATTCGGAATCTTCTGCGTCTTCGCCATAATAGCGTCAACCCATCCCATATCGTTTGTGATAAGTTCAGGTGTACGCCCCGGATGTGCTTCAACATATTCAGGAAACAGCGTTGTAATGTCGCCTGTGCCAGACTGTACAAAGCCGCTGATTCCGTCATGCTGTAAGCTATGTTCATCCATGTAGATTTCCATAGCAGCTTTTAAAGATCCGACTCCGCTGGACTTAGCTAAGTCCAAAATTTCTTTCTGCGCTGCGTGAGACAGAAAATTCTTATCATCGCGTCTGTCGTTGTCAAAAACATTGTGTTTCATATTGTCATCTCCTCCTTTAGATTCATCATCTTCTTTTTTAGAAACCTCTTTGCCTGCGAACTCAGTCATCATTGCAAAAACGGCAGTCTGCTGTTTTTCGGTCATGGATTTAAAGATGTCTTCAATAGTTTCAACCTTCTCATCCTTTTTCTCTTCATTACCCAATTCCTCATTGGAGCCGCCCTTTTCATCCTGCTTTTTATCCGGTTCATCTGCCGAATGCTCCAACTGGCCCATGATCATTTCATCATAGCCAAGGATAATACCCGTTTCTCCGTCCCCGTGCATTACCACATCATCGATAAATGCTCCAGGATTGGCACCGGCTAATACCAGACTTACTTCTCTGATAATGCCATGAACAACATCGTGCCCAGCCTGTTTAAGCTGATTGGCAAAAATAGAAAGAGACTGTACGTCGCCATGTTTTACAAGTTCCCGTGCAGTCTTTCCTGATTCTGTATCATTAAATTCACAAAATGCATAAACTCCTTCATCTCTATTTTCGAGATGAGCTAATCCAAGTACATTATCCGGGTTAGTGTGATTATGCATCCATACTAACGGGACAGTCTTCCCGTTCTGCCCTTTGAAAGCGTCTTTTTTAATGACTCTCCCATCGGCACACTGAAGATCGTTTCTAGTGGCCCAGCCACCAAAGTCATACTTCATTTTGATTTTCCTCCTCTATTTTCTGATATAGTACGATAACGGATGCGACGTCTTCTTTGACGAACTTGAAGACTTTTTCGATGATTTTTTGACTTTCTTATACTCCGACTGAATCTTATCGAATTCGTTCTGATACGTCTGTTCATATGAGGAGTCAAGATCAGCTTTCGCTGCTTTGTAAGCTTCTCTAACAGACTTCACCGCCGCTTTAAGCTCGGAGCTAACTTTTGCCCTTTCACTTTTGGCATTTGCCTGATTCTCGGCTTTTTCTTCCTTGGTGTCGGATGATACTTTCGCCTTCTGATTGGTCGCATCTGTTCGAACACTAGCCTTATCTGTTTTGGCATCGCTACTAATTTTTGCTTTGTCAGATTTAGCATCGTTTCTGAGCTTGGCAATCTTTGCCGTTCTTTCCGCAACTCGTTTTGTCCGCTCAGCTTTAGATAATCCCGACGGAATTTCTATCGCCATCAGACGCTCGATTTCTGCATTCTTTTTATTATCGATTCGTTCCTTTTCGCTAGACGACTCATTTTCAATTTCTTCCAAATCAGAATCTTTATCAGTATCGATACTCTTCTTCCTATCAGAAGCGTTTTGGGTTAAAGCCTCATTCAGTTCTTTTAGGCGAGAGGATATTTGTTCCTTCGTAGCTTCTGCTTTTTCACGAAGTTCCGTAATCTTCTGATCTCTCTTTTCCTGCTCCTCTTTGACTTTTGCAGCCTTTTCAGATTTGATATTATTTTTTGTATAAGACCAAATCTTCTTTCCCTCATCATTCAGTGATGTAGTAGAACGACCTTTCAACTCCCTGGTGCGCATATAGTATTCATGCGCTTTCTCAGGATCGTAGTAGGGTGATGCATAATGTCTAAGAACCGCTACTTTAGGTTCATCCATTAAGAATCATCTCCCTCCTCACTATCGCCAGATGTATAATTGCCGATGATGTCATCAATCTGCGCAGAAATACTGTCAAGAACTTCATTAACCAGAGCATCATAATTATCGATGCTGGAGTCTGTTTCATTGCCATTTGTTGCATCTGTTACTGAACCGCCACCAGCATTAGGATCGCTTAAATTGCTGTTTCTCAATTCGTCAGCCTTCGGATCGGCAGATGGCTTCCATCCGATTACCTGTCGAATTTCGTTTGATGCTGCAATTTCATTTCTGGTAAATTTATCAGCAATCTCAGCAAGTTCTGAAACCGGAACTAACTTAAACGGATCTCTAAAGAACTTAATTGACTTGTTCTGAGAGCGCGCAGTCTTTGTTAGGAACTTCCGCTTCATTTCATCAACAATAGCTGATATGATTGGTTCAATGGTCCTGTTATAGTAATTCAGCATAGTTTTCTCATCCGCGGTTCCATCTAAGATGCTCTGAGTGATTCCTAACTGGCTGTAAAGCATACTCGTTAAGTATTCAATCTGCTTCATTAGATTGTTTTCCAAAGAACGATTCAACTGCGTGATTTTCTCTGTCCCATCAGTATAGGCAATACCATACTTAGAACCGGACAACTGTCGCTCAATATCTTTACGTCGCTGCTCTGCCTGCTGACGTCTTGCCTCAGACTTAATTACGTATGGAAGCTGAATAATCAAATCCAACTTTCCAGAACTGCTCTGCTCGTCAACCGCATCCAACAAATTCAATTTTCGAATAAGCCTTTGCATTGTTGAGTTTGGCTCATTGATAACTGCATACAATGGATTTTCTACAATAGCGACTGTATCCTTCGGAACGATGATTTCCTGTTTTCGTCCGGTGTTTTCGTTATACACTTCAACACGTATATGACGAGGGTACCAATCTCGAATACGACCAACTCGCATTGAGAGGATTTGATACCCCTTTGTATCGTCTGGATCATCATCGGTATCCACTGGAACGATTGCCACACAGCCTTCATCCATCATGGACATAACAACATCTTGGATAAATGCCCTACCAGTCTGATCAAGATTGGCTTCCAACGACAAACATTCGTTTAAACCGCTTTTTATAACATTTAAAAACCGCCCTTCATTATCCAACTGAACATGCTGAATGTTGATGGCGGCTACGTCTAAAGCAATTCTATTATATACGGATGTAACTATTGATCTTTCGTTCCCTCTGGTAAGTCGAAAACGATCAGGACGATATGAATAACCTGAACCGATATTCTGGGACATCATGGTAGGGGCTCTATTACGAAAGGCATTCCAGGCATTTTTAAACCTGAAACTTAATGATAAATCCATTTTGAATTCTCACCTCCTAAAAAATGGGCACAAAAAAAAAGACCCCTTTTCTTAAGAGGTCCTCAGTACTTTTACACCGGTATTTTGTTTAGTATGGATTCACATATGATTCCGTTATTATCAGGATTGTAATGCTCATCCAAACATTTCAATGTCAGGAAATCCCCAACCTTTTCTTCTATGTCTGCCCAACGATCATCGTCTTCGGATAAACTATTAAAATCACAGTCCAATCCAAGTGACCGCATAAGGGTCATTTCTTCATCACTGAACATATGCTCACCCTTTCTTTAAATATTTACGTTTTGTCCTACTTCCTGTACACCAAGTAGTTGTTATAGTTCCATTTTCGGGATTCACTGCTACTGTCGCAGATTTCCCTATAAACTGCTGACTTGGTCGTCCAAGATTATCAGTTTTTGTTTTAATGCTACCATGATTCAACGGATTTTTCAATGCATCCAAAATTCCTTCAACAGTTACCGGCCTTGATTCGGTTTGTGTTCTGTCAAGGGCATGATCTGAAAAACGTGTAACCAGTATTCCATTTGAAGCTTTTACAGGTGTTCGCAACTGGCTATTCATTCTTGCCTGGATAGAGCTTCTATCATGAGCTAATTGTTCTTTCGTTCTTCGAACTCCCCATTTCATACCTTTTATTCCATAATGCATCAAATTATCACTTGATTCGATACGAGCTACTTTTCCGATGGTGTGGGGTCGTAATATAGAAGAGCTGTCAATTAACTTTGCGACTGGCATCTTTATACACCCCCTACTCGAATGCTTCCCGATTCGCCTTGAATGCGATGTATGCATCCATCATTGCTGCAACGGCATCGATTTTTTGCTCATACCGCTTTTTCAGCAATTTACGGTTTCCATTGGTATCTTCCAACGTAATACAGTTTCCCATAGCGAATGTCATCAAATCCTCATCAAACAGGAGCATTCGCTCTTCTGAAAGTTTCTTCAATTCGCCAAGTGGAACAGATTCTGTCTTTGCTCCCTGGATAACTTTTTCTATTCCGAATGGTCCATTTTCGCTCGCCCAACGTTCAACAAATTCCTTTGCGTTGTATGGGTCATAACCAAAGCATCGTACATCATAACCGCATTCAATAATGTGATTATCCAAATCCTCATATACTTCCATCATGTCAAGAACTGTTCCTTCCAACACAATAAGGCTTCCCTCTTTCATAAACTGATCGTATTTAATTCTCATTGCCGCTGGGAGTTTCATAAGAGTCGATGAGGAAATGTAGTTTCTGGTTTTGACGCCGAACGATCCGTTCGACAATGGGAATAAAAATGTGAATGCACAGAAATCGTCGCCTTGTGATAGATCAGCTCCCAAAGAACATGGCATCTGCCAATAATCTCGATGGCGATGTGGGAGAGTTTCTTCATATGTAAAGTAATATGTGTATCCCTCCATAGGAAGTCCGAAGCGCTTAGCCAAAATATCGTTTCGAGCTGCCGGAGCCTTTTCTGCTCTCTCAACGTCCAGCTGATAGGTTTCATAAGAAACAGTCTTTCCAAGGTTCGGATTTGCTTTCAACCATTTATCCGGATCGGCAACCTCGTCAATAGAATCCAGCTTATACCACCAAATCGATACGTGCGGATTGATATAATCCCCTTTTAGAATGTCCATCAATTCCATTTTGATTGTATCGCCAGCACCGTTACGGACAGTACCCTCCGAACTGATCGCAACGATAAGGTAGTCGTTGACCTTCGATGCACCCTGTTCGATTGCTCCGATTACATCTTCTCGAATATCACCAGAAAGCCACTCGTCAACCGTCGCCACTTTAAGCTGAAGTCCCTGAAGTTTGTCGATTCTCATTGGACGAATTTCAAGAAGCGATCCAGTAAGGAAGTTTTCAATTCCTTTCTTAGTGGATGCCAATTTCATTCTATTCGCCTTTGATCCAGTCGTGTTCTGCAACGATCCTTCTGTAAGGAACTTATAGAAAGGTCCTCTTGATCTGGTAATAGCGGTTCGAATCGGGGACAACACCTCTTCTGCCTGCTTCATCGTCGGGGCTGTGGTTATCTGATGTGTCGTTGTGACATCAACATTTAAGAAGAAATTCTGCAAGCATGAACCATACATTGACTTTGCGGCACCTCTGGCCACTATGAGATATTGCTTATTAACTAACCTTTTTCGGATAGACTTGGTGACGTAATGTCCGCCATGACCATCCTCGTAAGGTTCGTATACACTTCTCTCAACAAAATAGTACCAGCCGAAAATCTGCTCAGCCCAAACTTTAAATGTGTCAAGCAGTTTCAAATCTGAACCGTCAGTTAAAGTAAGCTCATTTTCGCAATAGCTGATAAAACCCTCTACTGCTTGGTCATCGTAATAAATTCCCGGATTCGCAATGAGATCATCGATTCGGTTCATCTCCATCTCGATTTCTCGACATACCGGAATTTCGCCACGAATTACGGCATCACGAAACATGCCGTAGTATTTCGGGACGGCAGTGTTCGATAACGCCATTATTTTCTTCTCCTACTTCTTCTTATTTGGGTTTGCAGCAATGTACTGTGCAGCCTCTTTAAGATTGAATTCCTTTGTCATTGCAGTCTTGACGGCATAGGTCATTGCTCCGGCCGCAGCCATAGTCAACGCTTTCTTTCCGGATGCAGAAAGAATTTCTGACACATACTTTCTGCCAGGTGCGATGTCGTCTTCTGTAAGATTCTTAAACTCGCGTTCTAATTTAAGTCTCTCAATTTTCTTCTTCAGATCGGAATCGGACATTGTTCGCCGATTCTTAACAGCAACCTTACGTGCTGCTACCTCATTCTTATCGTCTGAGGGCTTGGAAGAGTGTCCCCTGGCTCTGGCAAGCTGTGCCTCCGATCTTCGAACTCCCCATTTCATTCCAAGAATTCCATGGTGTGCTAAATAGGCGTTATTCATTTTGAATCTCCCTCCTTTGCGATGTAACTGGTAACACCTCCACTGGCATTGGATGTCTGATAATACGGAACTTCATGAATCACAAGGTCTTCACTAAGCACTTTTCCAGACGTATCCAAAGTTTGAGTCCTATGCGCCTTTGGTGTAACTTCATATGATCCGGAATAATGCTCAGGCTCATCTGGATCGGCGTCATCGTTTTCCGCAGCAACATTTAAACGCCATTCGTACTCGCTGATTTGTGTTTTATAACACTCCAGAACGGCCGAACTAAGCGGCGGATCGAAAAGAAGTTTAACCTTCAAATGCATATAAGATTTGACAAGCATGTATTTGGATTCATCAGAAATGAAATCTTTCCATGTTGCATTCTTATCTTCGATCATGAAACCTTTGGATGGGCCGACACCAAGCTGTGTAAGAATCGAGAACACAGAATTGATGTGCATGATCAAATCCGCATCGAAATGTTCATACTCCTCTGCGATTCCGAGTAATTTCTTGATTGATGTCAGTACACTATCTGTGATATTCATGATCGCACCTCCATCTAACAGAGTTTTATAAACTCGCTCACACAATACCCAATGATACCGTCTCCGGTCTTAACTTTATAAAAACCAGAAACAGACTCTTCATCACAAACCGTTACAACTGTATCCGAACCGATAATGCCTAACGATCTTGATGCCTGCGTCGGATCTTTGCGAATGTTCAAATTCATACAATTTACCACTACACCCATAAGTGGCTTCTTGTTTCCTTCCATAATTTTCCTCCTAATGCCTCCATGGGCATGTATCATTTTTTCGTCGTTCATTTGGAACTGTTAAAAGTAGTTTCTCATCTCCATAATGTATAGCATTGTGGGTCGATAAAGTTGTTGCGATCAGATACTCTGGATTCAGAACCAAATCAGTCCGCAACAATATGTCCTGCTGCCTTATTGGGTTCATATGATGAATAAGAATCTTTCCACGAATCTCATACCCATCCAATCCGAGATCACATCCATTATCACGAATAATAATTTTTCTCCGAATGTCCTTCCATTCTTGAGAATTGTAAAATATCTGATTAAGATACCTATCAAATCCGAATGTCTCTTCGCCAACCACTCCATCCAAACTAAGATACTCGTATCGTTCCTTAAAGGTTGTAAGTCGCAAGAGTTCTGAATAACATTTAAGCATCATCCACCTCATCTCCATGACCGCTATAACCACGAAATGCCTTTAATGCATCAGCATACAGCTTTTCCGAATTTTCAATGGATTTCAGATTCTGAGTCTTCGCCTCTATCAGTTCCTTCTGTTTTTCCAAAATCTCTTTTTCAATTCTTTCTTTCGTTGAACCGAGCTTCAAATAGTGAGTAATCACCTGCGACGAAGCTGTCCCCTCTCGTAACTGCTTTTCAGCCAAGTCAACTGCCAATGAAACCAGCTGATTTTCTCTCGCTTCTGGCGTTAATGCTGGACGCATCATCCTAGAAGACTCGGATTGCTTTGCTTTCCTCAAAGTTGATGCCTCCTCCCATTTAGTTGTTCGTTATTTCTGTAATAGTTCTCACATACTTTTCCAGTATTTAAAAGGACCTACAAATCATGACAATGCTACTCAACGAAAGGAGAACTAACTTTGAGCCGATCCCACAGAAACCGTTGTCAAATATCATGAGTTATAGACCCTTGTAAACACTGGAACAGCTGAAAAGGCTCCCTAAAAATACCCTCCGGGGAAATTTTAAAGACCGCCGCGATATGGGTGGGGGTATGTTTTTTAGACACCCCCCTATACCCCTTTTAGTCATATACTGTCGGCTTCGGCTTTTGATATGCCGACGAAATCACTTTTAGGAAGCTTTTTCTTTATGTTCATTTGTTTCTGATTTACTTGTAACCTTTCGATAAATGTTCTGGAAATCATAACGGATTATCTCATCAATAGCTCGCTCTACTTCCTTGTTGTTCTCTTCATCCGACAACTGATCCGATGTTCGAGCGATTCGACCAAGATAAGCAGTTGTGTGATAACCTTTTTCCTCATCGAACATGAACCATTGAGTGAACTGTTCAAACGGATCATAAGGATTATCAAAAGTTGTAAGCGCAAATCTCATCTTACTTAGTTCACTCCTTTCCATTCAAATACTTAGAAACTGTCGAAGAAGAAACCCCAAGAGCTTCAGCAATCTCTGAAGTGCTGTAGCCAGATGCGCTAAGTGCAGCGATACGATTCTGTTTAGCTGTGCTCAGAGCAGTGCTTGCACGAGGCGTTGCTCTCTGACGAATAGTATCAGTATTTGTGTTGTTCAGAATTTGCGTAAGTTTATTCTCAGAAATTGCTCCGGCCTGGATGGCTTCCCATTCTTTATCCGTAATTTCAATGTTAGATCTTTTGGCTCCTACAGAACTTCTTGCCTGTGCCAGAGCCTGCTGACTAGCCTTCTTAACTTCTGCTTTTGTCATATCAGGATTGTCTTTTCTTTTAGCCGCAACTGTAGCATTCGCCATTGTCTGAGCCTGTCTCTCTCTAGGAGCATTCGCCAAAGCCAAATCCAGCTTAGCATTTAAAGACTTTACTTCTTCAGAATAAGTAGCCTTAGCAGAAGCAGAGTAAGCGATTTTACCGGTACTCATCATCTCTCTACGAGCCTGGTTAGCTAAAGACTTCATAGAATTTGCATAGTCGGCATAAGCTTCTTCCTGGGGGGTACCTGAAGAAAGAGTACGAGCATCTTTTGTTTCTGCCATTTTCGTACTCTTCTGAGTTCTCACCTGGATTTTTCCGTTCTTATCGACATACTCTTCCTTAACAGACTTGTATGACAGAGAGCCATCCTCATTGATAGTTGGAGAACCTTTTCTCTTAAGAACCTGTGTCTCGGATTTTGCTCTTGAAATGAGGGTAGATGCACCTTCATGGTAACGGCCTTCTGAATCCACATTCCCCTGATACTTCTTCTTAAGAGAAGCAATACCGTTATCGATTTCACTCTGCTTATAATCCAGTTTGTGTTTCTCGGCATCGATTACGACCATGCTGTGACGAACTGCCCTCGCTAATTCATCCTGTGTGGCTCCCTTCAAAGTCATATCAGTAATCAGATTCGATACTTTACCCATTTCTGTCTGAGTATTTCTCATAATCTTATACTCTTTACCATTACGATAATAATGATCTACACCATCAGCATCCTTCTTAACTGTTCCGCCATAAGCATCCTTGGTATCGAAACCTTCCAAACCTTTTAATGGAGAAGTGGAAGTAATCTTTACCTTACTCTTTGTGGAGTTGCAAGGAATTACCATTACGGTATCACCATCAAAGTCCGCTCCAGATAAACGGTCCGCATTCTTCTTATTGATACCGATTGCATCTGCTGGCGTGTTTCCGAGAACACTTTTTCCTTCAGCCAGTTTATTGTTGACTTTCAGAATAGGAATCTCAAAAGTTCCGCCATGCGGGTATCGGATCAAGGCAACCGTTTCTCCATCTTTGTAGTTTGGGGCATAGACCTCATTGTCTTTGATTGTCGTTAATGGAAGAATTACCTGATACTTCTGACGAGGTAACGCCGCTGCCTGTAAATGTACGGCGGCTGCATCACAATCATCAGCAAATGATTTTAATAGAGCCTTCTTTACTGTGGGATTTGTCAGCGAACAGATTTCATCATATTCTGCCTGCTTATCAGCTTTTGCCAAACCCAGCTGTTTTTTGATAAGTGTCAAACTCTGTTTAGAAAGGAACTGCGACGGAAGTGTCTTACTCCATTCGCCCCAATCGCCTTCTTCTGCTCTCTTATTGATCAGAGAAAGGGACTGTTTCTTTCCGGTTACAGGATCTGTATACTTACCTTTTGGATCATCGTAATAGCTCTGACCGCCATGCTCCTTAATCAGGGAACCAAACGGATTATCCGGGTCATCCTTAATTTTCTTAAGAACATCTTTGGTCGGAGTGCCAGACTTTTTATTAGTGTTGAAAATTACATCAACACCATCCGGCATGTTATCAGAGTAAACAGCCATACCTTTAAGGTAGTGGGTTCCGTCCACCATAATACGAACCTGCGCGTAGTGGGAATCACCTAAAGACAGGTCGTTCACACCTCTACGAAGTTCAATTACGCCATCCTTATCGACACCACCCTGATCTGCATATCGGATCTGCAAACGCTTTGAATCCATACTGGCTGGATACTCAAAAGATTTCCTAAAAGACTCTCCATTGTCATAGGAGATATAATCTCTTACAGAATGGACATTCTCAAAGTCATAAATATCTTTATGCTCAGTACCTGGTGGACAAATGACCTTAATATTTGTCTGCTTTCCAGGATTGGTAACCTGTGGAACACCGCCTCCATAAATCGGATATCCTTCCAGTTCCAACATATAAAGAGCCTGGTTAAGTTTTTCTTTTGATACGCCAAGTTCTCTTTCAACGCCGGTTCCGACATCGATCATTCCTTTTTCTTCAATGAGCTTTCTCAGAACATCAGCAGTGGCTTTAGCCTGGTTCATTCTGTTTTCAGAAGTCTCGTTCAGTAAAGAGCGAACAGATGAGTCATTAGCAAACCCCATCTTATCGGCAATTTCATTTAAACTGTAACCCTTCTCCCGAAGACCTTTTGCGGTTGCCACCTGGAGCGCACGACGCTCATCTTTAGCAAGGCTCATCTGAGTACGAAGCTGTGTAGTGGTCAAACCCATATTCTTAGCGATGTCGGTTTCGCTCATTCCAGATTTTTTCAATTCCTGGACACGGCTAAGAAAATCTCCACTATGCTGATATGGATTTTCTCCAGAACCATAAGGGTAACGCCCAGAACGCCGTGGCATACCATAATGCATTAAAATATCTTCCACAATGGAATTCATAGCTTACCCCTCCTGTTCTCTGATTTTCTTGATCACCTTATCAAAAGTAATAATTCTGTCCATGATTGGAACAATATCTTCAGCCGTAGGGTTGTGATACAGAATTTCATTGTTCTGATAGATTCTCAATTCCATTTCAATATCCCCAGGCTTAACTTTATATTCCAAACAAAAAAGAGCCGCATATATTTCAAGCTGCTCCATGTGTGCCGGAATCTTTCCGGTCTTCAAATCGTGAATTCTTAAAAAATTATTCCGAAACAAAATCGCATCGGCTGTGCCAAAACAATTATCGGAATAGTAAAGGATCTGTTCCGGTGTCATCTTAAATCCGATGGCATCATTCACATACATATTCAATGTCTGCTTCGACTTTGGTAATTTCTGATTGAGCATAATACACTGTGCCGCAAATGCATGTAATACCGTTCCTTTTTGTGTGGCAAGGAAATTTCGATATGCTTCCGCAACTTTATCCTCACCATAATTTATCCAGTGATATTTACTGGCACCAAGAAAGGCGTGCTGTCCTTCAAGGTTCGAATGATTGTTGAAGTTCATCCAGTACCTCCTCTTTATTCTCTGGACATATAAATCTTGAAAACGACATTTGATTCATACGATCCACATAATATTCTTGATTCGGCTGCTTCTTTGCACCAGCGCTTTTTTTACATTCTAAGGAAGCCCATTTGTCTTTGTGTAGAACCAGCAAATCTGGAATTCCCTGAATGTAGGTCGGGTCATTTTTCATCACGATACAACCCGGAAATCTTTCTTTCAGTTCCTTAATCAAATTTGCCTGGAACTTGTTTTCCAACATAAGTAGAGCCTCCCTTCAATTTTCTAAAAACTCAAAAGAGAATGTGACATTTAATAAAAATGCCTATTTATCCTCTCTCTTCATAAAAGGGCATGTTTTTTTCGCGCGCAAAAAAGAGCATTAAAAAAGACAGAGACACGATTAAGCATCTCTGTCCAAATATGTAGTTGTCAGCTGTTATTTCTTAAATACCGGATCAGTATCCAAATCAACCACAACCCACCGGTACACAATGTAAGAATCACATCAAGGATTAACCCAGCTGTGCTACGCTTTTTCTTTCCGCCTTTACTCATCTATTGTTTCTCCTTTCTCAGATTCTATAACTTTTGATCTTTCTTAAATATCTTTCCTAAACCGCTCTTAGCAGAATCAATAGTTTCAGAAACACTTTCTTTCAAACGTTCCTTCTTTTCCTGTTTCTCAGCGGCCTTCTGTTCTTTGGCCTCCTGTTTAATACGAACGCTATCGTCAAATATTTTTTGGCTCTCCTCGATAACTTCAGCCGTTATATATCTAAGACAAACTGTTGTACCGATCTTCACTTTCGTACCTTGCTTAGGATTCGAGTCTATAACTTGCATATCCTCGTAATCACGATACTTTGGATCAGCTTCTTTCATACGAAGCTTACTCTTTGAAAATTTTAAACCACGTTCCATCAACAATTCTTCAGCCTGTTCCAAATCTATCGGAAACCCCTTACGATATAATTCTGGAATGATAACTTTCGTATCCATTTTCTCAGTTGGCTTATTCTGAGCATTATCTATTGCTTTTTCAACTAAAGGTGTAACCGCAGTAATCAGACCGCCAACAGCTCCGATTGCTCCTATGACACCAGAAATATTCTTATTTGATTTTGTTCCCATACAATCACCCTTTCCATACTAAAGTAGGAATTTAGGGCAAATAAAAAGTGCGCCCCAATTTGAGAGACGCACCGAAAAAGCGCATCTCTTATTGTTGCCACACAATCTCTTCGCCGTTCAAGGGTACGAGTAAAAGAGAATACACTTTTTACCAAAGTTATTCCCTCGAACGCGATTTTTCTTATTAGATTGTGTGGCTCTTATAGTATATCATGAAGCACACCAAATGGAAAGTGGATTCTGTAGCAAGATCCTATGCCGCAAGCATCTTAGCACGCTTTGCCATATCATCGTAAATCACCTTGGTTCCATCTTCCAAATATACGACAATGCTCATGTAATTGTACGGACAATAATCCCGAGCTTCTTTTGATAGCCGCGGATATACCGATTTGAAATTATTGAAAATATCTTTCCATGTCACTTTACGCTTTACATTCACGGTGCGCCTCCTGTCATTGGATACAATGCTCCAACTGGATATCCACAATACGGAGCTCCGGTGCCTGAATAAAAATCCCTAGGGATGGTATAACCGAACATTACATCCTCAAAAGATTGATATGGTGGATTATCGACCCATAACCATCCTTGTGACATGAGCATTTCACTCTTAATCATCACATACGCATCTTTCGGAATATCTTTATTCGCTCGCAAGTGATGCGGAAAATGTTCACACAACCAATCCTCGACTAATTTCTTGTCATCTGTCATAAAATCACCTCTTTCTTGCTTCTGGTCAAAAACCCGCTTTTATTCACCTATTACTATATATTTTTAAACTTTCTATCATAATAGTTTGGTATTAAAAGTGGGAAAGTGGGCAGAAAGCCCGCAAACCCGCATAAATACTGGGTTTTTACTGGTCAAATCCGGGTTTTTGAAAGTGGGCAAAACCGGGCAAATGGCCAGAAATTTGACCAAAATTCATAAATTTTCTCCAAATCGACACCGATTTTCAGCTCTGGTCAAAAATATCCGGGCTTTGGTCAAATCCTAAAACCCAAAAGTGGGCAGAAAAATGACCTGCTACTACAAAGATTTTTAACCTAGATTAGCTGAAATCAGTCAGAAATTCCGCCTCTGATACGGTAAATTTCGTCTTCCGACCGGCTTATAAGCGTACGTAGACCTCGTAGAATCCGGCAAACGTCTGTGGGATTTACACTTCCAAACGATATGAATTTTCCGCTTCTCTTCACTCTGCTCGATTTGTCCTGAAACAGAATTCAACGCCTCCGCCAATTTTTTCAGTGGTTCCATAGCCTTAACCCAAGCTTCAGATAATGCTGCACATGCTTTCTGTAACTCTTCTACTGTCATAATCATATCTCCTTTACATCATAAACACGACTTAATGATACTTTAGTGATTTTGCCGTCCTTTTGAACCATTGCATAGTCTCCGCTCCAAAATCCAGTCCCGATCTGTAATAATTCATAAATATCGGTATTTAATTTACATTTACTGCAATCATCAACCACATTAAACATTTCCTGAGTTGCAATGCAAGCAGAACAGGTTGAGCGATCAGGTCTTACCTTACAGATTTTCATCTCACCTACCTCCAAACCTTTCCCGTTCTCTTATCCTTCAGCACAACTCGTCCCTCGATATGGAAATCTGCCAATTCACAAAGTGAAAACAGAGTGTTCAGTAACTGATGAAACCTCACATCGTCCTTGTCCTGTTCTTGCTCCACGTTCTTAATCGCGTTATAAGCTGTCGGATCATTGTAACCCTCTGCATTTTTTCTGTCATCCTTAGCTGTCATCTCTACCTCCCCATCTCATAGAATCGTCCATCCACATTGCAGCATTCATAACAGATAAAACAATATATCCGCCTAAAACAAGAATAGCTGCCAAAATGATAATTCCTAAAATTAAATATCCCATTTACTTACCCTCCACTTCTTCTAATCGCACTCCACCATATATCCAAAGATCTTCTTTGAGCTTGTCCATGTCTAACTCATCGTTTTGCCACTTTTCATAATATTCGAGAACATGCTCTGTAAACTCCGGAATCCGCTTTGCATATGTCTTCGTCCAATAGTGATCCATCAACACTTCAAGCGGCAGAGTAAGCAGAAGGATCATCGCCTGATTGATAGCATCATTCGTAGCCTCCTGCTTAACTCTATCCAGTTCACCAGATATCTTTTCTCGAACCAGGGCATCTAATTGAGCTCTTGTCAGATTGTATGTAGCGGTCTTAGCTTTCTGCTCGCACTTCTGTGCCCTTCTCCTTTCAGCCCGGCTCATATAGCCGCCTCCTTAATTCATAATGCAATTTTCTCTCGATACAAATAATAAAATGCCCAACATCAAGGTAAATAAAAAGAACGTTGCATCCCATTCAATCGGGATTGTCAACGCTCCAAGTACAATGAATACCATTCCGTATATCTTGTTCTTAATTAAGTCCCTTCTCAACATTGTCTTTCTCCTCTTTTGACTTTGCGATGCCAGCTGCTACAGAATCCATTTTTATCATAGTCCCAGCTTCTCGGAACCGTCCATATGCTCTGGCTGTAGCACAGTGCTCAATACACTTCATAACCCTGTCGATCAGTGCATAGAGGCATACATAGGCAATAAGAAACATAATGATAAGCTGCATAACTGTAAAATTCATAAATTTAATCCTCCGTTTTTCTTTTATAAATATAACCTTTGCTACTATTTCTAACCGCTCCCTGTAAGGCGTTAATTGAATTATCATCCAATCCGCCTGCGTTCATAATCAACTCTGAATACGGAAGTTCTTCAATCCATTTACAGAAATCACGCCACTCGTCCAGCTTATGTCCTCGACGACTCTTATAAATATTCGCCAGAACCTCATAATTCATCATGACATTACGAGTCTGATTATAGCTGCTCGGAAGAAGCTGGATCATCTGCCACCAGAATCGTTTATCTTTTGTTTCGAGGTATTTTTCTCTATTAAAATTCAAATGATGAACAACCATTCGCAAGTGTCCCTCGGTATTTAATGATATAAATTCTCCACCTTCAATGGTTATATGATTCTCATTTTCGGGAACAAAAGCATCGAGATGTTCGTGTGAAAAATCCTCCAGTGTAAACTCTTTCTCCGCAATCTTATGCATGGTACTACAGCTATTAGCGACTGTCCCCACCTTATACGTGTCAAATTCTTTCCACCAGTACAAAGGTGCTGTAATTCTCACATACACCGGCATCATTCTCATAAATTTTCTATGGTCTGTACCAGCATTAGCTAAACGCTGCATGAGATATACATCATTGGTTCCGATAAAATAATCATCACTCCATTGAACATTAGTGCCTCTTGTTGCGGCTCCACAACTACTATCACTTTTATCCCAGCTGTTCATGGGATTACGCATACCCTCAATAATAAATTTCATCTGTTCCGGGCTTGCCAGAACCACATGCTCTAATTTAATCATAAGCTTCCCACCCTCTCTTTGTCTTCAACAGCTTTCTCCAAACATACATATAATGGACCTTCAAATAATAATTTTCTTTCAAAAGAATTATTATTATCCCTTGTTCTAGTCCATTCACCTACAACGTAATATAAGGACGCATTTGCCGTTAAAATATTAGCATCTTTTGCGTGATACATTACTTGGATTTCATAGCGACAATTAGCATTGATAACATATACAAAGATACCGTGCATTGTCTCGACCCAGTTTTCTAATTTAATCATTTTTGTTCTCCTTTCAAAATATCCAGATCCCCACCAATCTGGATTATTATGCCCCTGTGTTTAGCATAGCCCACTTTTTTAATTACTCTTCTTCCTTCTCATAAGGAATCTGGATTACATCTCCACCGGGAACAGTGACCGACTGCATAAGCTGACCAGTTTCCTCATCAAAGTAAATGTTATCCATGGCGTGATCCCACTCTTCGAACTGCTCAGCGATGTTTCTACCCTTTTCTTTTCGCATGTTGATAAGCTCATCATGAACTACACGTCTCCAGGATCTGGCAATCTCCATACGGCTCTGAGCAAGAATGTTGTACAGACCGTTCTCAGTCACAAAGTTGACGGAACGTCTCTGGCCTGCTACTACTAAAGGTAGTTTCAGCTTTTCGTCCTCTTCGCACATTTCAAGCATTCTCCACTCGTTACCACTGCTGTAGCCGATGGCATTACTGATATCTTTTGCCTTGAACAGCGGAGCATCAAGGTCCCCATACACATTAAGCCGCTTTCCTCCAAATGAGATACTCCCAGCAATTTTAATCTCTTTACTCATCTCTGTTTATTCCTTTCTCTCTGTAATTTAACATCCATAGCTTTCTGCAATTCTTCCGGTGTAATATCAAAAATAGACTTAAGGAATTCCAGGCAAATGTAAGCATCCGCCATCTCTTCCAAAAGTCCAATTCTGTTATCATACCCACGAATCTGTTTACTGATTGCCTGCGTAAGCTCCGCAAACTCTTCCATGGCAATCGTACACTTTAATTTCCACGGCTGACTCTCAACACTTTTTCTGATGATTCTCCGCCGCTCTTTATCCGACAACTCAACATTGCTTTTCATGCACTGGATAAATCTATTTCGATCCATTGGTGCCATCACCGCCTTTTTATTATATTGGTTGTAAAACCGGCAGCGCATAATTTTGCATTCATATCAAGAATATTGTTAACATAAATACATTCTTGATTACTCATTCGATACCTTCTTTTTAACTCATCGAATGTAACGGTATCACCATCCCCAAGAAGTGCTTTTAAATTCATAGCAAATGTTTTACCATTTCCGCGACCATTCGGGAAGGAATCAAGTTCGCCTTTTAAATATTTCTTTTGCCAATCATGCAATTCGAATCCAAATGCTTCTTTAATTCCTTTAAAATCGCTAGATAACAAATCATCCCACTGAACCTTCATTTTTCTTTTTACATATTCGGATTCATCAATCTCAGCAAAGCCATTCGGAGCTTCTTTGAAATATCTGTTGATTTCAACCTTTTCCATAGACGGGGTGATTACATACAGAATTCCGACAGTATCATAATCGCCATTCTTAGGATCTGTAAGGAAATCCTCGGTATATACTTTATATGCTCTATCAGACGGCATATACGGCATAGTAATAGGATACAGTTCGCCCATGACAGAATCGATCAGTCCGCTGTGATATGATACATTCGGATTTTCAATATTTACGCCATGGTACCGATTTACGTCATTATACTCGACAGTACCATCTTCTTTTACTTTTTTGAATAATGAACTCATCCGCTTAGACTGATACTCTTTGGAGCCATCTTTTCTTTCGAAATTGCATTTATTCCATCCATCATCTGTATCCTCGATCGGAAGAAGTGGTTTATTATCGATGAGACGATTCAGAATAGCCTTAGTCAACCCAATACTGAATCCAGAATGACCGTCTTCACACAGAGAATTAAAGGCTTTCAGTGCGCTTTCGTAGCAAGCACAACCATAATCCCATTCTCCGTCTTTTCGGTCCGGTTTTTCACGGCGGCAGGCAATAGCTACCTCATTTTCAGCCCAACGCTCCATACTTGATCTCTCGCGGCAGGAATTGATAGAACGATTTCTGTCGTCTATGTACTCATTTGCAAATATCTTTCTGCAATTTCCACCAAATGCTTCCACGATTTCCGGAAGGTTATCATTTACAGCATCAAAGATCAGTCCGTACTTTTTACACCACTCTACGGCATCTTTGGTTTGCTCTTCATTTCTGGATGTCCAGAGAATCAGCTTTTCTCCGTTAGTCTGTCTCCTTTTCAGATACTCGATGAGCTCCTCGTTCGGCATACCAATCTCCGGCCACTTGTTCTCGCATAAAGTTCCGTCAAAATCTACTGCAATAATATTCTGTTTCATTTATTTTCTCCTTTCAGTTTTCAATCCATTCGTTATCGATATAGTAAAAACCAAATACGCATAGTCCGATAACAATTATCCAAATCACCCAGAATAACCATAGTTCCCAATCGCTTTCCAAATAATCAACAGTTTCTTCAATGGTGCTGTTTTCATAAAATGAAGAATTATCAGATATGGTTTTATCCCGTAATTCAGTAAATATGGTTCCTATATATTCCGTATCAACTCCATAATACTTATGCCGGATATAACTTGATTCTTTTATAGTGTCAATATGTTCGGTACTTGGAAACTCTACCTTGTTCGATGGGAAGATGTGTCCTAAAAATGTAATTTCCGAACATCTTTGTTCTTCGCTTCCCGCATAGTCCCAAGACCAATAAGTTTCAGTTTTGGTATGTGTCTTTCCTTTAGAATCGGTTGTAGTGACAGTTCGTGTATGCATATTGTAATGTTCCTCTATTTTTTCTATATACATATACTCCCCGTTAATTTCTGGATATGAAACAGTATCCACAGCCTTCAAATCTCCATAAACGAACGCATAACCAACGTCGGTTCTCATCCCATATTCAAACAGCTTAGAGCTTTCGATTTTAATAGCTTTATTGTACTTTTCGTTCCGATCCAGAATATAGTTTGAAATTCTCCCAGAAATCACAAAACCAATAAGAAGCATCATTGCGATTATGGATATACTTGCCAGAATCTCACGCTTAGTAATTTCAAAATCTCCAAAATCAAAGCCTCTATTTTTCATGGCATCAATCTCCAAATAAATTTTGAGGCGCATCTACAGGAGCACCATAATCAAGGTACTGATACTGCTTCGTTTCATATCCCAAAATATTTAAAAAGAATCGAGTAGGAAATTTTCTAACATAGCGATTGTATTCTTTAATCTGCTTGTTATAATTTTCTCTATATTCGGCGATTAAATTTTCAGTAATGGACAATTCATTCATCAGTTCCTTGTAATTTTCATTGGATTTTAATTCTGGATATGCCTCTGTAACAGCCGTTATTGCAGTGGTTACATTTTCAAGATTGGTTGTTTTTCCTCGACCTTCTACAATAGCAGTAAGAGTTTCTGCCTCATGCTTATCGTACTGCTTAACACAATCAGCCAGATTATATACAAGGTCGACTCTCCTTTTTTCCTGTACCTTGATGTCAGAATCAGCCGTATTGACCTGCTCCTCCATTGCAAACGCTTTGTTTTGTGCTCCCTGTACTCCAAAAATACACATAAAAATAACCGCTATAATTCCAGCGGCCACGATAAGTACCAGTTTCCAATTTTCTTTAATTGCTTTCATATTCTACTCTTCCTCCTTAATAATCCCGATAAATTCCACTCGCTCTTCTGCCAGACTTACGAAATACCTTTTTCCCTTATAATCGACGATGTCACCCTCGTACTTATAGTTCTTGTCCGGCTCCGAAGCATACGCTAAGATGTTTATTTTTGTCGTTCTATTCATAGCTCCTCCAAATATCAAGCTCCAGGTTGCATGGCTGATTGATCCGCATACTGCAATGCCTGAAGTTTTTTCTTCATATTGTCTAAAATATACTCGACTGTGATTTTCGTTGTCTGCGCCAGTTTTATATACTTAGAATGTTCCTCGTACCACTTGAATATCTCATAGAGATTTCCACTCTGCCAACTGAATGACCACCAATCGCAAATCATCTCGATGATGTAATCGTATGGCATTTCCAAAACGGTCTCCAGTTCGCCATCTTCCATATCATCATGAATAAGAATCCAGTGCTGCCAATGATGAGGATTTCTGTGAATATGAAGTAACCATGCTCGCTGATATCGCTGTACAACCTCATAAGAGCGATTATTTCCATAGAAATATGCATCGTATGCCTCATACTCATCCGGTTCGTTTTTAGACTGATCATGAGCAAATTCTGTATTCCACCCGGCGGTTAGGGTATTTGTCATAAGTCCAGGTAAATTCTCAGAAAGCCAGTCGAACCCTCTTTTCACATTAGCTCGATGTCTGGCTAAATATTGATCGTACTGAAAGCTCACTTTTGACCCTCCTTCTTTTTCGTTGTTATTAACCTTTCATAAAGCTCTCTCGCTTCATCTCCTTGGAAAGCATTGATAATTTCTACAGACTGATTCATCCGTTTTCTTCCCACAACCATTACTCCAGTATCGTTTTTGTTTGAAAAATCAACACTAACTAATATACTATCTACCATTTTCAGCCTCCTTCCAGTAAACAGGTTTATCTGAATTGGCATTCATCGGCTCTGCCAAACAGTCGTTACACGGATCAAATTTTTCTTCGAGATCCTTATGCTCGCAGGTTTTGCAATAGGTTTTGAAATCAACCTCTTTGTAAATATTTTCCATAAGCTATTCCTTTCACATATAGTAGCGGAGCCAGATCGCATACCATACCTGCTCGTATGTACAGTTGGATAATAAGGTTTTAAATTCCTCCTCCGATAGAGACTTTATCCGAAATGACATAACTCGCAAAAATACAATGATGTTCCTAAGGACTTCTATCATCTGTGTCACCTCCGCTTTATGCTGCCATACCAGATGACTGCTCAAATACTATGGGCTTTTTATTGATCCATTTGGTCTCATTAAATGTTTTCTTATCTTTCAATGCTTTGCTGATAGCAAGATCGATACCAGACCGAGATTTCAAATGGTAGTAATACAGATCCGTATATGGCGTATTCATTCTGTCTATTCGACCGGCAGACTGTGCCATGATCTTATACGAATAATTCTGAGAATAGAATATAATCGTGTCCGTCGTAATACAGTTCCATCCTTCAGCCCCAGCATTGTATTGAACTAAATATACCCACGCATCGCTAGTCGGCACTGGCTGATGTTTGTGGCCGTTCCACTCTCCGACTTCATATCCAGAGAATATCTCTTTCAGAAGTTCGAGCTCATAATCGAAATTGTAAAATATAATCGCTTTCGGATGCTTCTCCACAATTTCAAGTAAAGCTATTTGTCTGGACTGATCGGTGTTTACAATTTTTCTCCATACATAGCACAGACCAGCAGCATTGATAATTGGTTCTTTTTTAAACGGGTCCCATCTGGTTTTTCCGACATCTTTATATCTTTCGATATTGTACTTGACATAAATATCCTCGTGATGCGAAACCGTCTGGCGCTTAAAATCCATATTCACCAAGATTTTGTTTCGCAGTCGAATCAATCTTCCAGTATTCAAATATCGGTCAATTTTAGGAAATTTGCTGAATCGGCTATAGACTATATGCTCTCTTGTAAATTCGCTTCGGTTTTTATAAAATCCATTAGCCACAAATACTGGAATATAATCCTGCCAGGTATCACCAGGTGTTGCAGATAACAGTATCCACTCATTTACCTTAGCTATTTTCAAGAATGCTTTAACCCATGTTCCAGAGCCTATAACACGCTGCTCATCAAATATAAAGAAAGCGTCCTTAACATCTGCATACTTCTTGATGTTGTTCCAGGAATCAATCACAACCTTATTAGTATACAAGTTCTCTTCTTTATCCGTTGATAATAGAAACGGCGAGAGTTCCTCTTCCCATTCAAAGGTGTCTCGTTTCCTAGCGGTTGTGATTATGTACAAATCCTTAATGTTCACATCGTCCATAGGAACATACTCATCCGTTCCAAGCTCTCCGCCATTTCGAACATAATAGTAGGCCAACGAAGTTCTGGATTTTCCGCTACCAACACCACCACAAAGTATGCAGCCATTTCGCATTCGTCGTACAGCTTCTTCCTGATAGTCCCGTAATTCTACGCCAGCCATTACACACCTTTCGTGACGAATCCATCTTCTACCTCGACTTCGTAGCCATCGCCATCCAGATCTGCTTTTGGACCATACAAGAGCATACAGGTTGTTATGGTTTCATCGCTCTGATTCTCTGAATGATAGAACTTATATAGGCAGTCCAGCACTTTTTTAGTGATAGATAATTTACGGCAATCGTATACAGCTTTGCTTACATCCGAAATCCCAAGGATTTTAGCAACGTTGTCATAAAGCTCGCTGATGCCGCACGTACACTGCTCTTTTGGAATAGAATATCTTTTCTTCATTCATCATCACCCTTTCCAAATAACTTGTTCATCTGACGGAGCATTCTTCTTGTACTCCATACATCTGAGAAATACATAGGTGTATACCAATATTTTTCAGATGAATCGTTCGTAGACATTGGGTCAGTTATTGAGTTACCTATTTTTATAAATCCAGCCAATCCAAGAAGCGAGATTTGGATATAACACATCAGACCAACAATCTCATCAACGTCTTGTGCAACTACTAAAATATGATTCTGGTAGTTCTTCGGTGGATCGCAATGGTCAAGCTGCTTTCGTATCACATGCACACCAGCAATTAAAGTTGCTCCAGCACCGCAGCATGGATCGTTAATCGAAATATAACCATACTGCTCTATTTTTTCTAAAGCATTAGTCGCTGCCACTTCAGCCATAAGTTCACACACATGATATGGCGTGAAGAATTGGCCGGCCGAACGATTTCCAAGATCCAACCGCATAAACATTTTTCCGAGAAAATCCTGCTCCTGGTTCTGATCCAGTGCCATAGTTGTGTACGCTGCTAATTCTGGAAATATAGCTTGCTCTTCTTTTGAATACTGACGAATAATTTTAAGATATCGCTTCTCTCTTTGGTAGTAGTTTTCTTGGTCTAAAACATTCGAGATTGAACACGCATGAAGTAAAATATAATCTCTCCACACATCCCATGCTCGATGTCTGTATGTAAGTTTCTGAAAAGATTTTAAGAATTTATTCTCCCAGTCAATTTTCGATTCAGATTTCGTAGTTACTTCCGGTGGTTTCTCATCCTTCTTTTTCGTTTCACCGAAAGTTGGTTGCCACTTAGGTGGCGGTTCTTTTGCTTTGAATGCTTTAGGTACCGTAGTCTTGATCTGTGGTTTCGACTTCGGTTTTTTCTTATTCCAAAACATAATTTTTCTCCTTTCATAAAGTAAGAGTGCCGGCTTTGACACCGACACCCTCAAAACATGATTTATGCGAACGGCGGCTCCTCTTCATCCGCATATTTCTCAGCAAACACATCCTCTTCAATCGTGACATACATGGTCTTCAGATATGCCTTGATACCGGATTTTCCGTTTACTTCCCACTTTGACGGGCTGATGACCAGATCAACATTTCTGATCTCAGCATAGTCAAGAGAAGATACAGACTCCTCATCCAGCTTTGTTTTAGCTCTTCTGGTAACCATATATACATTCGGCGGAATATTATCGAACCGAACAGCTACCTGAATATAGTGAAGAGGCGCTTCATCCTCGTCTCTCGGCGGAAGGATTCTCACATTCCATCCATCTTCGCCGAGTTTCTGTGCCTGGTCTGCATCCGGGATCACAACGCAGAAATTACGGTTGCCAGCTCTATTGTACTTAGTCTCCTCTCCTCTGAAATTTCTGAACATAATACGAGCATTTTCAATAATCAGCTCATTTACATTTGCTCTTGCCATGATTAAATTCTCCTTTATTTTTTTAATTTTCCGGTGGATTCATTGCGTGCTTCATCACAATATCTGAAATATCATAATCAAGGTCACAGTCCATATGGAAGTTATCTTTGTTGAAATGCGGACAGTCAAAGCATGTCCGATATTTATCCTCTCCGCACGGCATCGCCCATGGAACAACACAATCAACATCAGCGTCATTTGCACCAAGCTCTGGAATATACGGATCATCAGACACGAACCACTCGAAGTCACCGTACTGCGAAATAGTTTTTACAGCCTCGTCAACCAGCTTGTCGTAGTAAGATCGGTCAATGCCATCTTCTTTGCCAAGTTCTTTGACCATTTCTGATTCCATCCAACGATAACCTTTGGAACCCGTTGCAGCATAGTAACGACCGTCTTTTTCTCTCATCAGAAGTCCAGCCCCATATCCATCTTTCATCGGACAGAACTGACCAACCTTTCCGATAAAGTGATAGTCGTGTCCTTTTTCGATCAATGATGTAAGCTTCTGACATGTTGTTTCAAAAGTTGTGTCGGATAAGAGTCCTTTCTTATAGTCGCTCTCTGCCTTGCTGAATTCTTTTTCTTCCTTACCGACATCTGGTAACCCCTCATTAAGATCCAAATATAAAGAGCTGCTCACAGATTTGGTCTCGCACATATCTTCAAATGCGATTTCTTCTCTGCTAAACAGCTTCTTAAATACATATGGAATCTGGAACTGAGTACCTGTCGCAGTCCATTTTCCGCCTTTCTTTTTGTTGTCTTCAGGTATGTAACCATACATCTTCTGGCATTCTTCTGCTGATTTGTACTTTGCGATATATACGGCATCGTTGACCAAACACATACGATCGTATGTAGCCTCGTGTTCAAATGTGTATCCATATCTCTCGCCAAAATCCATAACAAACTGAATAATCTCCGGCGTTGCATCCGGGATCTTAATAGAGTCTGTCTTAATATGAGCAACCTGGAATCCACGCTTCAGAACCTCGTTCTTAAGATCGATCATGAATAATGCTCCACGTTTTGCCACGATGTTATCGATGTTTCTTGGATCACGGAACGGATTATCAAAGGATGCAGATGTAAGACCATATACTGAATTGATAGCCGTCTTAAGTGCGTTAGCGAGATCCTTTGATGTCATTTCACCGTCGATAACTCTCTGAATATACGGAGTAAGCTTGCCATCCAGCATGGTATTAACAATATCCCAAGCCTCATGCTTAATGCTTACACGACCCTCAACAATATCGCGGAACGCCTTCGTAAATCTCGGTCCAAACAGGACCTCAGCAATAGCACTATGCGGATGCATTGATGAAATATCCAGAAGTGCTGCATTTCCATACATTCCAGGAACGCCCTGAGCAAATCCGCCCTCACCCACTTCTTCTCCACGATATGTGGATTTTCCATGGTCAAATACATACCCAGGAAAATATGGAAGAATGCTGTGAGCTTCGAATGGAACCTCATCCTTATCATTGTACTTCCAACCATAGTGAGGTTCTTCCATCATCTTAGGGCAGGCTTCCTTAAGGAAGTCCATACTCTCTTTATCCAGCGACTCTACCGGCTCTGCCAGATTTCTGTAATGGAATTCTGACTGTGGTTTCCGGTTGGTTCCAAATATAATTCTGGTTGTAAGAGAGTTTGTAGTATCATTAACAGTCATCTCTGCTAAATCTGCCAGAATCTGTCGTGCTGTCCAGTCAGCCTCAAGATAATTAAAGGCCGCCTCAGTAGCAATAACATCGTTATCACAATACTCAGCGACCTTAATCCAAAGCTCTTCCGGAACCGGTTGGTCCCATGGAAGACCAAGCTCCTGGTGATGCGTTCCAGCTTTGATGATTCTTATTTTTTCATCGGAGAATCCTTTTTTCTTGAGATCGTCATCGGTAAGGTTTCCCATCTCGATTTCCAATTTCTTAAGACTCTTCTTATTACCAGCCGAAGCGAAATCGTACACATCCGTATAGGATACGTTATATGCCTCTCCAAAGAAACAGTTTGGACTTCCGTTAATGATTTTCTGCGAAAGGTTATAGAGCTGTTCGTTTGTATAACCCATTAACCTTGCATACAGAATATGGTTATCATATCTCCGACAGTTAAAGCCAACCAGTCTGAACCGCATCAGCTCCTCGATCTCACTCGGAGACGGGTTAATCATTCTTACAACAGGCTTTCCCTCGCCCTCGATTTTCCAGTTTACAAGGAATAAGTTTGGAAAAACCTCAATATCATAGAATACCAGCTTTGCGTCATCATTTTTAACCGCTGTGGACGGATCTGCGGATTTAAACTGCATTTTGTTGACCAACTTAATACAGTAATCTGCCTGATGAGTGCTATTCGCTGCAAATGCTAATACTGCATTGCGCATGTCTGTAACGTCGTACTTCAAATCGCTTCCATACGCATCTTCCAGTATCTTGTAGATAAAATCGATACTGGGCTTAGTTCCCGGATGTATCTCTTTATTAAGATTCCGTTTAATCAGTGTTCTAAGCCCTTTCTCGCTCTTAATCGCTTCAAAATTTACCATTTTTTGTTCTCCTTTCAGCGGTAAACCGGAGCTAATTGTTGCGATAGGCAAATGGTTACACTTTGACAGCATACGCCGCAAAGAGCTTTTGCCCGTGAACACCTTAACTTCAACATGGTCGTCATACACTCTGCTAAGCTGTGTCGGATCGCCGGTATAAATATAATGAAGATGTATACCTTGTCCAGATTTACTAAGCTCAGCATAGGTCGGCGGCCACTTACTTGCTTCTGCTAAATTCTTTTCAAATGACTTGTTTCCAGATTCGTCTGGAATGTCAAAGTCGATCACAATATGATTCTCTGGAACTTTCACATAATGAAGTTTTTTCGTATCAATTCCAGATAATTTCGTGCGAACAGAATCCCATTTTTTCTGAGGTGTTTCGTTTTCCGAAGCATACTGCGCGGGGCATTCCGAACACACATCATCAAATATAGATTCAGTGCTATCGAATTGGATCGGTGCCGGTTTGACTACTTCCGGCTTTTCCTCTACAGTCTCCTCTTCAAATTTTTCTGTTCTGAACCCAATGTAATAACTTCTAACACGAGTTCCATCATCCAGATTGAACCGTTCCTGAAAATCATGAAAATAGTTTTTAAGTTCCTCTTTAAATACCCTCTGCGAGAACGGGAATCCAACCTTGGCATCGTCACAGTAAGTTTTGTACATCTCCCATGCAGCTTTCAGAGTTGTCCCGTTTTCTTTCTTAAATACATGGTACGAATCGATAATAAAGTTGTAAAAATCATTAGATGCTCCAAGCATCGTGATCGGAATATAATCGTCATAACGACCTGGATTGCTCAAATATACCTCCTGGCAATGATAAGCGATAGCTCCCAACTCGAATTCTACCTGCTTCACAATCGTTTTGTACTCTTTTGGATTCAGCTTATTTCCAGACGGCGATACATCGATCAGTCTTCGAATCAGACCAGACTTCGCATCTGTAATCTTGACCGGCTTATTCGTTCCCATAAACAGGAAACATTTGAACCGGTTTGAGTATGTGGATTTGAATTTTTCATTCACAGTCATCAACTCATGAGATACTAAACTGTTTAATCTAGTGTTGTCCTCAATTCTCGACAAATCGCCATCGTGTTGAATAGCAACCAGAGGGTTTGTTTTAAATGCTTCCAATGCAAATGAATTGCTGGAAGATCCAAGTGCTTTTGCGTCAAATACAGAATAGTATCCGTCGAAAAGCTGCTGAATAATGTTAAGAACTGTGGATTTACCTGTTCCAGCAGCTCCGTATAAAACCATAAATTTTTGCAGTTTTTTGGATTCTCCAGATACGATTGACCCTATAGCCCATTCAATTTTTGTCCGCTCTTCTTCTGAATATAAAGTAGACATCAATTTCTCATAGGCAGACAAATCGCCAGCTTCAAGCGGGTAATTCAACTTTTTGCTGGCGTAGTCTTTTTTATTAGTTTCTGTATTGGAAAATATAAGTTTGTCGTCCAACGTATGAAAGCTGTCCCTCATCTGTTTCTGACAATACTTATGCCATGAGTCGATCATACCCGACTCGGCATCCCACATATGCAGGACTTTAATATCGGAGTTAAAACGCTGGCGGTTCTCCTCAGCATATCTATCCAGTTCGCGGTCAATGAGCTGCAAGGCATCTTGCTCGTCCGTAGACCATAAACCACGTTCCTCAATCCAGATAGCATAGAAATCACCACCTCGAATCATTAGATCAGTGCTTTTTTTAATAATGAACTTTGGATAGATTTCTATTACTCCACGTTTCGTTGAACGTGTTGAAATCACCATAAAGTCGATCATCGCATTTTTTACTCTCCTTCCGGACGCTTAAGTTCCTCAATTTCCTTTTCCAGTTTTCTGATGCGCAATGCCTGATCCTTCTGCTCGATTTTCATAACAACCAGATTTGCAGTTGTCAAGGCAGCAAAGATTGTAATCTGTTTATTGAAGCTCCGCTGTTTACTGACTGCCCTTGTGACAACATCCAGTCTTTTTTCCGATGACCGTAAACTGCTGAAAATATAAGTAAGCATTTCACCCATTATTTCTTACCTCCTTTTAATCCATTCATGAAGCTTTCAACAGTCTCAAACCGCCAATTTCCTTCATTGTTGAATGTAAATATAAATTCCTGATGGTTCTTCTGACGGATGCGAATACTGTTCTTTCCGTTCTGGAACCAGCTCTCCACTTTATCCCCAGCATACTGAGGAAAATATAACTCGAACCACTTATATACTTCGCTATGGCCCATAACGTCCTCCTATCTGACATTGTCGAGATACCAGTTAGCTTGATACCAGATCTCAATATCTCTCATGTCGTATCTGCAATGCTCGATTGTGAATAAACCACCCTTGCCATCCCGTTCGTAGTCACGATTAAGGAATCGCCGAATAACATCAATGGCATAAGCCTTGTCAAATTTGGAATCATCCATAGAACCTAAGCCAAGACTCACGATCATATCCCAAAACCACTGACCGGTTCGATTACCGATGTCCGGATCATCCATGATGTGCTCTTCTAAGCGTATAGCAAGGGCAATAATCATTTCTAAAACACTGCACGGACGATTATCCAAATAACTTGCAATCATATTATCCCGGTATCCTTGCTCGTTTCCGAATCTATATCGAAGATCGATTCCATCGTCATAGCGGTTACCATCAAGAGCAATCGTATACGTGAAATCTGTATCGTGAAGCAAAGATAACAACTTACGATACGACAAACCTCGCGAATATTCATCGTCACATACGAGCTGGTACATCCAGTCAAAATATGCATTGTTCAGCTCATCCCGTGTCATCATACCTCCATCTGATGCGGCATATCTTCAACCACTTCGGAATAGGTCCTCTGATCAAGGAGAATTTCATAATCGCACTTTCTTGCATCATTACGAACAAAGACAGAATCGTCCTCATACTCTCCAAAATGATTCAAAGAATCAATTCCAACAGCATCTTCCACATCCTCAATTACTTCATCATTTTCATCAGCCAACACACCATCTGCATAGTAGGTAAGACTGATCTGCTCATGCTCTTCATTATCGCCAAATTGCTCCGGCGGAATCACATACGGACCGGCTTCAGAAACAGGCTTTTCTTCCTCATCCGACCCAAAATCGGAATATCTGGTATACCCTTCTTTTTCTAATCGCCTTGCATACTCTTTGAGATCCGGTTTTTCTTTGTCTGCATCTTTAATACCTTCAGCAACAGTCTTTTTTACAGACTGATCTTTTAATTCCTGCTCACGTCTTGAGAAAACCTCCTTTACAGAGTCAATTTCTTCCTGCGCAAGAGCTTCGTATTTATCTTTAAGCAGATACCATGTCACTACCGAACCAGTCACAGTGCCGATGATAAATGCCAAAGAAAACAGAGCTTTATTACTCATCTTCGTCCTCCTCGTTCTGAATTGTCATAACAGTGAGAGCAAGCCCACCAAAAAGTAAAGAGGCACTCAACAGAATGCCTCCTGTGATATGTCTTTTTCTCTTAGTATCCAGTATGTAATCCATCATGGATATAAAATTTCCAATGCCATCCATCAGTGATGCTCCTTTCCGCCCATAAGAACGGCTAGACCACTAACAAAGCAAATGCCAGCAAATGCTGAAAATGTTAATCCCATGAAACCTGTCATAGTTTAGGACTCCTTTCTATTCATAGCTTGAAAAATAATGGTTACCTACTTGAAACATTGGTGTTCCGTATTTTCCATATCCGCCAGCCGTGAAGAATATCGTATCTACATTGGTTCTGGATTGCAGCTCCTCTTCAACCAGCCGACAAATACCATCATCCACAAAGCACTTATCAACTCTCCCATTCCACATGGATGAAAACTGATTTGCCTGATATACAACGCCATGTACTGAATCCGGGAAATATACGGAATCAACACGATTTAATATGGTGTCGATCACTAATCGCTTTCCTTCCTCGCATTCACCCTCAGCTTCTGCCATAGTTACAAGAGCAATTAGCTCAATATCTTCCTGTGGCAATAGTGTATCCTCCACATACTCTTCGATTTCAACTGCCGACACCGTTTCCTCTAAGGGTTGCTCAGAAATAATTACAATAGGATCAATAGGTTCAGCTTTTAAAGTCGGCTGCATTTCAATATACTCGTACCGGTTTACCTGTTCCGCTGAGCAGACAAAACCTGTGCAAATAATCGCAAATACGCAAAGAGTAGGGAGGAGCACCATACGAATATAATTTCGCATATGTATCCTCCTCACAAAATTAGATCAGATCGAGAATCGGTCCGTCTACATTGAACTCCATAAGAATAGCTTTCTCGTAACCGCCATCCTCAGTTTCACGGTTGGTTTCCAGAATACCGAAATCAACGAAGTTGTCGCCGTTTTCATTTCCCTCCGGTTTATAAATCCAACCAACAGTCTGGCTCATCTTAGTACGCTTAATACCGAGCTGATCGTATACATCGCTAAGGAATAAATATCCATTAGCCTTGAGCTTGTCGTTTGCCAGATTCTGCTGAGAACGCAGATACATAAGGTTGTAATCCATATTGGATTCGTACGCCTCACAAGTATCGTCAAAGAAACGGGCATAATCGTTCGTAGAAGGTGCTGCTACATCTACGGTAGACTTCACCTTTTTCTCTTTACCACTGTCTGGATCGGTTACAGTTTCCTCAAATTTCTTTGCTTTGATGTTGTAGCGAAGTTCTTTATCAACCTCCGCGCCAAAGCGCTCAACAACCCGATTTCTGTACTCCTTGAAAGTCTTATCCACAGTTGCATAAGCGGCTGCCAGTGCTACATTTCTCTTCTTGAGAATATTGTGAGATGCAACAATACTTGCGATAGATAATGTTCCAAGAGCAATAGCAGGAGCATAGAGCTTAGCGACTTTTACACCAGCCTGTACATAAACGATAGTCAAATCTTTCTTTGCGTCGTCCTTAGAATACTCCGCCGCCAGTTCCTCATTTTCAGCACATTTATGAATGGCATCAATATCTTTCTTGGACTTCTCCAATACGCTGTCCAACTTAGTTGTTGCATGGCAAGCCATAACAGCACTTGCAACCGTGCCAACAACACCAGCCACTACCAGAATCTCAGGGCTATGCTTCTTAAGTTTCACACTTACTTTGCTGAAGGTCGTGGAAACGTTCTTAATGATTTCTTCTTTCTTCATATCAGTTATTCTCCTCTTCAATTTTTTCTTTCTTCTCTAAATGATCGATCAAATGCTGCGTGTACCACATGATCTTTTTCAAATCCTGAATGCCGTTTTTATTTTTCCAGCGGCACGCATACTTGATAATGTTACCAGTATCGGTCGCTTCGATACCCTTTAAATCGAAAGTGAATGCCTCAATAACATCGATCACTTCCAAACCTGTTTCTGACTGATAATGGCTCGGATGAGACACCATTTTATCATCTGATTCGTACATAAATATCCCTCCTAGTTCAGCGGTAATGCCTTCGGAAGTTTAATCATGTATCCGTCTCTCACACGAATTACAGATGCATTCCGAATATCAGTCCATCCGTATTTATTGTCTGTATAGTTGCCAGAAACGCCAACCAGATCATAGAAGTCAGCGACACTAACTACCTGGTATGTAGCAATAAGCTCGTCCATTCTTTCCAGGACATCTTCTGCTTCGCCACGAGATTCCAGAATGATATCATCGTAATCGTATCCAGTTCGTGTTCTTGATACGTTTCCCGAATCTCGTCGATCCCGATCGTCATAATACTTACGGTAAGAAATCTTGGATGACGTTGACAATCTCCCGCCCCTTGAGTTTCCGCTAACACCAAGGAATGCTCTGACAGCATCCAAGATAATGTCTTTTACGGCCGGAACCACGATGTCTTCAAAAATATAGCTTTTTACATCGTCTACATCTTCCGGAACAAATACGTTTGTAATCTTCTGAAGACCATTCTTTTTCTTCGATTTGACAGAACCACTGACAACCTTTTCAACTCTTTTCTCCGGAATATCATCATTCTGGTTCTGTCGTGATTTATGGGAATTGGATTTGTATTCCTCCATCTCTAAATCTCCTTTCAATTAACCGTTACCACTTTTCCAGGGAGGGTTATCCTCGTACTTGGAATACGGTTTGTTTTCTTCTTAAACTGATACACCAGATTACTCCTGGCTTTCTTTTCGGATGCCGCGTATGTAGAACCCTGCCATCTATTCGCAACGCAGGTATCAAACTCCATAACCGGTCCATCATACATATACTGATTCATAGGACACCTCCCTTAAAAAAGCAAAAGGGAAAGCACCCTGTTATAGGTACTCTCCCTCTGTCTGAATCATCGATTCAATTCTTATAAAGAATCATCCTCGGTTTCCTTATCGACTTCCCTGAACTCTCCGTCGATTGTATCGTCCTGCTGCTGATTTACAACCGTTTTACGATTCTCACGCCAGTTTTTGAATTTTGCGGCTGCCGGAACGACTACGAATTTGTAGGTTAATGCACCTGCAATCATAGCTAATCCGATAGTTGTCGCTTTCTTCATACCGCCATTAGAAGCCGCCTTTACGATCTCCTCAGTAGTTGTTTCGATAACCTCTTCGTTGTTGTTCATGATTTCGTTGTTCTCCATAATATGTTCTCCTTTCAGATTTGAAATGTGTGGTTCTTCCATAATAGTGTTTGTAAATTCTGCGAACCTTACATTAAGTTACGGAAGTCATACCTCGGACCATAGCCATAATCAATAACCAGACAAGGGGTTCCGTCCGTAGCAAGCTGAGAACTGAATCTCAGATCGATATATCCATTATCAATATTCCATCCAAGATCATCACCAAGCTTAATAGGCTCTAATCCGACCTCATAATAGAAATCATTAAGTGAAATATACATTTCATCTCGCATTTGACGATTTAATTCATTCTCAGCCTTTTTCAATTTGTCGATATCCGACTTAAAATATCTTCCGGATACAGCATCGAAACACAAGGTATCACCTTTTGTTGTGATGATAACTTCTTTGTTTTCAACCGGATTCTTCTCAAGACGCTCTTTAGCAACGGCATCCCTCACCGTCTGTTCCTTTTTCTCGCCGATTGTCTCTACCACCTTTTTCTGATAATCTCTTAGTGTTGATTCAGAGATGGTATATGCCGCAGTCAGAGCCGCATTTCTTCTGGCATTAACAGAACTTGCCCCGATAAGACAAGCTACCGATACTGTTCCAGTAACTGCCGCAGGAATATAACATTTCCAAGCAGTTTTAATGGCGTCAATCGGTTCCAGTTTCTCAGTGTTCTGACGACGTTTTTCCTCATCTAATAATTGGATTGCTTTAGGGGTGGCTCGTACAGCCATTACGGTAGTTGTCACCATTCCAGCAATTCCAACTCCGGTGAGGATTTCAGGACTATGCTTTACCGTAGCTGTTTTTACACTTCTACAAATTTTTGTTAAATTTGGTTTCTGCATTTCGGTCTATCCTCCATAAAATATAAACGGGGCACAAGGCCCCGCGATTTATCTAACCAACCAGAACTCCGGACGAACCCCATAAGAGGACGAAGCGCCGTTGCAGTACGTACCGCCAAAGCCGACCACATTGGCAAAGTCAGCCGAAGAAAATTCCTTTTTCATAGCATTACGAAGCCAGCCGCTTGAACACTCATTGTTATAATACGCAACACGATTTCTTCTCTGTTTCATGAGCGGTAACTGCTCATCGCTATCGGGCTCGATATGTTCTTTATCCCAGTTGTCTCCCCATCCGCAGATTTCACCAAGCGTAGGAATAGTCAGCCCAGTCATGTGTTTTCTTAACGCTTTCGGAAACATTTTAAACAGATCATTTTCAATCCATTTTTTAAGATCAGATTTTTCATATCCTCCTTCATTGCTTCCGTTTTCGTTCATCGGGCGTTTTGCGATATAATCATCGAACAGGAATAATACCTTATCGTCTTTTACCATCTGAACAGTTGCCGTGAAGGTTCCAAGATCGCCTAAAGGAATCTCAATCTGATCGCCGATAGCAATGTCATCCGGAAGAATCGAGTCGGTTCCGAACAGGGTGCTAAAAATCCGAGCTGTAATTTCAGCATCGGCTTTGCAATATTCTGCACACGCCTTAGTTGCTTCTTTATTTGCACTGAGATTGATATACTTTCTATACATTCTCTCTACAGTTGGAATGTCAACACCCTTCCCTGTTAAACTGATAATTTCCTCTCCTAAAGTCATTTCTCTTGTACACATATCGTTGTTCTCCTTTCAAAAATATAAAAATTTATTTTGGTACCTATGAAATTAGCAGATCTATAATCCACTCAAGCATGTCTTTTGCACAAGAAAAAACATAACTTGTCCTAGGATTCACACATGAATATGAATCGCATTCATCTCGAAACGATTCAATCACGATCAGCGGTGGTATCTCTGGATGTTTGCAGAGTCGTATTAACACTTCTCTTCCAGCCCATCTCATATAACTTGCCTGCTCAAAGTTATATCCACGCTGAATTACAGGCATTGTTGCAATAGCATAACGGACAGTATAAATGGCTCTTTCAGTCGGTGATTCCATTTGTCTCCTCCAAAAGAAAAAGCGAAAGAGTCTTGTTAGGACTCCTCCGCTTCATCTTTGTCTCTCCGGGCAAGTGCTTCACTGACCTTTTCTTCAATTTTTTCATCCATTTTCTGTTCATTCACCCAATCGGTAATAAGGTTTACGCCTACACCAATCACGGTTGCTGCTACTCCAATAGCCTTAATCCATTTACTTTTATTGTTCATAATGACACTCTCCTTTCATAATACAGCTTGCGATTTATGCGAAGTTAATCTTCATCGGTTTCTAATTGTGGACTATAGACAAAATCAATCACATAAACTTCCAGCCCATCTTCTAAAATGGTCTTATGATGATTGAAATCAATCCAAGCAAGTCCATCAGAATATATCCAATGCCATCCCAATTCATCTCCGCCAGGAATAGTAGGCATTCCTAAAAAATTATAAAAATCATTCACGTATACGGAAGCACCCAAACACCAATTACGATTAAGATGGTACTCAGCTTCCAACACCTGTGCGACCGTACTTTCGAAATATCGTTTGGAAAACGAATCGTAAAACAATCTAACATCTTCGGGATTACGTTCGTCAAAAGCTAATGACGTGTTATCGCATAACCCATATGCTGATACATAAGTGTTCTCGGCTTTTTCGACCATAATCGAATCTATAATCTTCTGGTGTGCTTCTTCCCCATACAGTTCTTTAAGTTTGTCTTTATAGTCCTGATATGATGAGTTCAACAAAGCATATGCACTCGAAATTGATGCCTGCTGCCGCTTATTCAGAACATTCGCTCCAAATATGCAAAATATGGTTGCGGTTCCGCTGATTGCTGCCGGAATATAGCAGACCCATGCCGATCTAACCGCTTCGAGCTTGCTATAAGCCTCCGGATCACCATCATGATTTACTTTGCTGTCGGTTCTAATTTTACGAATCGCTTTCGGAGTAGCCCGCACTGCCAACGCGGATGTTGCTACCACACCAATGGCACCAATACAAGACAATATCGTTGGTGACGATTTTCTCAGATAAATTTTTGACCTCTGAGCAAGTCTTTGAAGATTTAATTTCTTCATGTCGTTCTCCTTTCGTTTTTATTTCATAGCATGTAATAAATCCAGGACATCTGTGGATATGTCCACTGCTACTGAAAACATAAAATTGTTATCTGGATTGATTTTTGAAAACTGATTCATCATTCGCCGGAAGTCACCAACAAATATGATGAAATCCTCAACCGATCCAGATTTCTTTGGATAAAGTCTACCGACGATGTATCTTTTCAACTCATCAATAGCCCATACCGAATAGCTCGATTTTTCAAGCTCTTTCTTCCATTTCCAATCGAATGGAAACCACGCATCCATCTGATACGTATCGCATAACAATAAGTCAAGTTGTTCGATAGACATCCGTTCTCTCCTTTCTGCAAAAATAAAAGAGAAACAGGATGGACTCGAACCATCGACTTCGGGACTTTAATCGTCTCGCGCTCTCCCACTGAGCTACTGTCTCTCATAATATGCCTTGTAAATTTTGCGAAGTAAAAGGAAAGAGGCGTTGTATTCGCCCCTCTTGGTTAATTTAAACCAATGCTCTTTAAGATGCTCATCAGCTCGTCTTTATCGAGTTCTGCATCTACATCCAGATGAAGATGAGTCTTTCCATCGTTTATAGTAGTAATAGCCTCGTTCAACTGAATATCAATGTTGTATCCCGTTTTCTTACGTATTACCATCTTTATTGCTTTGGAAATGATTCCTCTCGTGAATTTCGATACTATTCTCATTTCATCCATGCTCCTTTTACTCCTTTCAAAGCTTCGGTTTTTCATAAAAGGAATTGTAAAAATCGCTAAATATCTCGCCTGTCAAAACAAGTTTCCCATCGCTGACGTTGGATTGGTTTCATTTTTAATGCCCACATTATTTGTCTTATAGTGACGGTTGGATATAATCCGTCCGTACACTCTCCGGATCGACTGTCGAAATATTCCTTGAATTTTGGATGTAAATATAAAGAGTCTGTCAGCCACGAATCGACCTCTGTCCAATATGTACTTTTTGTATCCGCATTAAATCGCTGCTGAATCACCGCCAGACCTTTATCCCCTATCGTAAATAAAGTGCATCGATCATACACAGGATGATTGCAAATATAAAGTTCACCGTACATCGACAAATAGATGTCTGGCTTTTGATAATGGTACCGCATTTCTATCTCCTCATAGCAAAAAGAAAAGAGCCTTAGATTTCTCTAAGACCCCTCTCGTTTTAGCTAATATTCAAACTTATTCGTCTTCATCGGCAATGCCTAAGACGTCTTCTCTGGTTGGGTATACGTTTTCGTACTTTTCATCCCCTTCACAGCCATACTCATCTAAATCAATGCTGTGACCACAGTGTGGACACACCAAGGTATCCTCCCACTCGTCTTCAAACTCCATTACACTCCCACACTCAGAGCAAATATATCTTCCGCTCGTCATTGCCTTAATCTGCTTTTCGTTAAAAATACTCATGCTAAAATCTCCTTTCAAATTGTACGATCGTCACACTCGTATATTAAGTATAACGACCATAGTTAATCTGTTCAAGAGATAAAGCTTTATTCTCTCATAAAGAGCCATGTATTTTTCACGCAAAAATGAAAAGGAGATGCAAATAAATCACATCTCCAAAAGCTCCATTACCATTCTACGATAACAATTCGATTCTCTTTGCAGAAGAATACGTCAATTACTATATCAGCTTTTAAATCTGATTGATCGATATGATACTCAAACCTTGTTTTTCTGTCGTTTCCATTCTTTACAATTTGACTTTGAATCGATGGTTCTCCACCGTCATCACAGTTATTATCCATAATGGTTACGATTCGTTTTTGCAAGTAATCACTCTCTTCAAACATGACTGTAAACTGCCATAAATAATCTTCCTCCTTTCCACATGGTACACTTGCTGTTATCATGTCTGTTGTCTTAGGAACTTCGATATAGATTTTACTCATATTTAAAACTCTCCTTTCCATAATAGAGATTGTAAAATGCACGTAGAAAAACGAAGAGGACATGCGTCACACACGTCCCCAACGTTTCAGAATTTCCCCTCTATTTCTTTGTAGGTCTAAAACGGTTGATTAACCCTTTGAATGTTGAAGATGTGAAGGTTCCAGTTTCTTCAAACTTAAATCCTTTATTCATCCAGATACCATAGCACATCAACGGAATCAATAATTCTGCTGCTGCAATACCAACTCTGAAATATCGGTCCTTAACCTGCTCTGCGATCTGCCGCTCTTTGAGGTCACTATCTTTTGTAACGGACTCTCCGTCCATAATACGCCGATTGTATTTCTCGTCAGCATCCCACACGCTCTTGTTCTCTTCGATTCTCAGCTTGTAAAGCTTCGTCAGATCATCAATCGCTGTTGATTTCTCTTTGGTTCCGGACTGCAAACCAGATAAAGCCTCAATCTGCGCTGCAATCTCCTCATTTAATAATTCTTCGATGTTTTTTTCTTCCATTTTGTTCTCCTTTCAAATAATTATTAAGTTCATTCCATAATAGAGAGTGTTATTTATGCGAAATATAGTTTTTCAGCTCTACTCGCAGCCGTACATAACGCTGTTTATAAATTGCATCCGCACCGGAACGATCCAACTCGAGAAATAAATAAGGTCCGCTATCTGGATCTGATTCATCGACCCTAAGCGAACCAACTGGCTTTTCTCTGAATATAAATCGCGATAATAGCACTCCTGCCACTATTCCAATCAATAATCCAATTATTAAGCTCACTTCTGCTCCTCCTTCCAAAAATGATTTTCTGAAAATTACCATCCGGCAATTTTTCAAATATCAAATTAGCATGTTTTCCGGTAACCTTCGTCCTGTTTTCTAATCTAGGATAAAAAGAAAGAGCCCTTGTTAGGACTCAATCTTTACGAGCATATATGTCTCGTCTTCCAAGAATTTCTCAAGTTCATGAAACATTAAATAATCCAATCGTTTAGAACGGAATACATAGTTATCTGTATTGTTTCTAGTTTTAGATATCACTAAGGTCAAGAAATATACTTTATTATATTCGTCCATATCTAATGATTTTATTGTTTCTAAACTTTTTTCTAATTGAATAATCTTCATAAATCATTACGCTCCTTTCATAAAGGACAATGTAAAACTTGCGTATCACTTCCGCTCTCGATTCAGCAGCCAAAAGAATCGTCTGTATAATTCGTAATAAGTATCTTTGCAACACGGTATCCCTAATCTAACTTTCAAAATATCATAGGACCAGCCCTCGGTGACAGCTTTTAAAATATATGGGGCTAATTGTTGATCTGTCTGCTCAGCCACCCTTTCGATCATATCGGTTCGCTCTGAATAATACGCACGTGCTATTCCGACTTTCGCTGTCGGATCGCCAAGCGTGCTGGTTACTATGAACATCGCCCAATCTGCTGGTTTACTGCTGAAACTATTGAGCGATGCATAAGCCTTTCTCCAAATCGGGTATTGAAGACAGAAGTGTTTTAATTCGTAGTAGCGATGTTTCTCAATCCAATAAGGATTCTTTTCGGATAATTCCGGTCTGATTGTGGTTGCCATAATGTATTTCCTCCTTGTGAATTCTATTCTATGTTAGAAATAAACAATAGTAAAAACAACCTCAGTGGAATGACCGCAAAAAGAAAGAGCCGCTGTTAGCGACCCATTCTCATATTCTTAAATCTAATTCTCTGTAGTTGAATACGCATGTCAGATATTTCTTTTCTGATAGTTTCAACTTTCTGGTATTCATATCCTTTACATCTGAACATCATGTCCTCGAAATAAAGAATTTTACTCTCCAATCTTTGTTCTTCACTACTCATACTGCACCTCCATAAAATATGTATTCATTTCATAAAGGGAGTTGTATATTTTGCGTTTTCCATCTAATCATCGTTAATTCGCAAGGATAATCTTCGAAACCAACGGTATCGCAAGTTATTAAACCTTCTATAACCCCGTCTATAATTTCTGATTCGTATTGTTTATATGGGTAAATATAATCCGGCAAGTATCTCCGAATGCATCTACAACCAACACATTGATACCGTGGTACTATAATCCATCTGCTTTTTCGACTCTTAGTGCGTACAATTCTACGAACACTATCATAATATTTAAGTTTGCCCCCGCACATCAAACAATTACCGACAGTCATATAGAAAATTCCTTTACCTGTTTTCTTTAGGATATATGAACATCGGTAACAATTCAATATTTGGGTAGACATAAAAAATACGCCCAGATGACCAGGCGTAAAATTATAAGCAATGTTCTACTGTACCATTTTCTGTACCATTTTTGAATATAAAGACGCTTTCAGATGACTTCGGACGAAATGATCGGTTTCAAAAAATCCAGTAAAATCAACGGTTTGAAGCTTGATGAAACTTGTCGAACTCCGAATAGCTATTTCAAGTGGTGAGTGCTAATTTTTTGTGAATTAATTGTGAACTTATTTTCCTGTTCAAATATTCCTTATTTTCAAAATCCGCTGGAACAGTTAGAAACTATCTGGCATCTTCTTATTTCTCTCACACTCCTCGTGCATAATCATGATCATACATGCATTGGTTTTCTGCAGTAGCACAATGTGATGTGCAATGGCAGGAAAATTTAAAGGACATAATTTAAGAACATCTTGAATTATTTTTCCAAGCGCCTATAATATTGATATGTTATCCATTTTGATGACAAATCTTTACTATCAACCGTAACGCCTCTGGACAGTTTATTCTATCCTCTAACAGTTACCCCCACAATCTGACAGATCTTGTTTATTCCGGATATTTGTCAGCACACAACAAGAAAGGCAGAAGCAAATGAGTTACAGTGTATATCTTCCTAATTACTCCATCGGTGAAGATTGTTACAAGGAACTTCCATACGTCGCAAGAAACTATGGAAAAAAGGCAGTCGTGATCGGCGGTAAAACCGCTATGGCAAAATCAAAAGATGCACTCTTAGAAGGCATTAAGGGATCCGATCTTGAGATCACGGATTTCATCTGGTACGGCGGTGATTCCAGCTACGAGAACGGCAACGCATTGATCGCGAATCCGGCTGTCCGCGAGGCAGACATCATCTTCGGTGTCGGTGGAGGAAGAGCCTGCGATACCGCAAAATATGTAGCAAACGAACTTGACAAACCGTTATTTACTTTCCCGACCGTTGCCAGCAACTGCGCAGCCGTGACTGCCATCTGTGTCATCTACAATGCCAACGGCACCTTCCGGGAATATTATTATCCGAAGCTTGCGAATCATACCTTCATCAATACCGCCGTGATTGCGGATTCTCCTTATGACCTCCTCTGGGCCGGAATCGGCGACGCCCTCTCCAAAGAATGTGAGGCTGTTTTTTCCAGCAAAGGTAAGCACTTAAGCCATACTCCGTTAATGGGTGTCCAGCTCAGCAAAGTCTGCACACAACCGCTCCTGGATTATGGAAAAGAGGCACTCGCATCCTTAAAAGCGCACAAAGTCAGCGATGCCCTCATGCAGGTCACTTTGGATATCATCGTCTCCACCGGTATCGTTTCCAATATGACGACTCATATTCCGGATTATTACTACAATTCCTCCCTCGCGCACTGTGTCTATAACGGCTCCACGATCACGCGTCATGGTCACGAACACCTGCACGGCGAAGTCGTATCTCTCGGTGTTCTCTGCCTGCTCACCTATGAAGGCGCGAACACTCTCCGTGATACGATCATGAAATTCAATGCAAGCATCGGTCTTCCGGTATGCTTCGATGATATCGATATCACCGAAGATGAATTTGATCTCATGGCAGATAGAATTCTTACTTCCACCGAATGGCAGTACCGCCCGCAAGATGTGACCCGTGAGAAATTTATTGCATGCATGAAAGAACAGAATAAGATCGGACAGGAATTTAAAAAACAGACTATACTCTTATAAATGTACCGTGGAATATCTACATGCCATTCCGTCAGGAAAGTCATTAGAAGCTTTGCACAAGGCATTCATGAAGACGAACATATTTGCAGACTTTCCTAAACTCAGAGGTAAAATTAATGAAAAAGTTAGGATTAATTGGTGGAATAGGGCCAGAATCCACCATTGAATATTATCGCAGCATAGAATATGGCGTACAGAAAAAAAGTGGTCAAAATTTCTTTCCCAATATCACCATAGAAAGTCTTAATGTATTTGACGTACTCAATTTATGCAAAAATCAGGATTATGATGGGTTGACAGATTATCTTCTCAACGGTATCAATCAACTTTCTGCAGCAGGAGTACAATACGCTGCTCTAACCGGAATCACAACACATATTGTTTTTGATGCATTATCGAAAGTATCTCCTGTACCGCTTGTTAGTATGGTAGATACCGCAAGTGAATTTGCCAAAGCACACAGATACAGAAAAGTTTGCCTGTTAGGAACTCTTCCAACCATGAACGGAACCTTTTTTCAGCAATCTTTCGAATCTAAAGGTATCGAAGTCATTACACCGGATGCGGCAGAGAAAGAGTATATTGGTAGAAAAATTGAAACAGAACTGGAACTTGGGAAAGTTGTATCTGATACTCAAAACAACTTTCGAACAATTGCAGAACGAATCATTCAAGATGAGAACGTTGACACAATCATACTTGGATGCACAGAACTCCCATTGATTTTCAAAGGAATTGATTTATCAGTTCCATGCCTTAATGTGATGCAAGTTCACATTGATTCACTCATTGATTTAATTATGTCGGAATAAATACTTTCACCTATACCGCTGTTATTGTGGATTCGCCTTACGACCTCCTCTGGGCCGGAATTGGCAATCCTGATGAACAATGCAAAGCCAGTGCAGTCGAACATCCGGGGGACGTTCGACTGCGACGACCGGAGTGGAACGTAGACATTCGAACCGTTCGAGCCCGGCAGGGCTCGAACATGCGAAAAAGAGGAGGTATCCATCAGATATCTCCTCTTTTTCACATCTTATTGAAAGCACGAGGCGTCGCAGAACGTCCGGGGGACGTTCGCCTGCGACGACCGGAGCGGAGCGTAGACATTCGAACCGTTCAAACCCGGCAGGGCTCGAACACTCAAGAAACCTGCTGTCCACTTGATGATCCTTTCATTTTAGTTACTTATCCACACTTCATCTGCATCGCAAACTCTTTTTCCACAAAAAAAGAGGATACCCACACTGGATATCCTCAAAAAGCGAGCACGAGACGGGATTCGAACTCTACCAATATCGGGAAAGCTACTAAAATCAAGGAGGAACGCACACTGTCTACCGTGTGTCTACAGGCTGTCTACAACTTGGAAATCAGAGAGGAAAGCTGTCAAGGGGTCTGCGGAGCAGATACATTTTACCCCTTTACTGCTTGTTATAGAGGTTGATAATGTTTCAAAATTGTAAAGGAGGTTGATAGAACAGTTTTTGTCTATCAACCTCTTGGTTACTTCTATTTTTCAAAAATAAATCTATTTTCCTTTAAGTTTCCATCGCTCATATCTAAAAAGGGACTAATGGCAATCAATCTACCATCTTCAAAGATAAAGTGATTGTATTCGCATAAATAATAGATATACTCATCAGGATAAATATCGGATATCGGAACATATTTTTCTCCGTCTTTTATGTAACATTGAAAAGCCCTTCCGGTCTGTTCGTTGCGTTCTTTAGATTCAATCGTATCATCGGAAACAATAAAATAACCGCTGTCCTCACAATCTCCTGGAACCATAGCCTTGTATTCACCGTTTATTATACCACCTGTCAAATGATATTCGCCATTTATTTCAATATCGGAACTTGTATTTTCTGAAGCGATTTCTCGCGTTTTAACAATGCCATTTAACACCCACGCTCCATTTTCATTTACTTCATAACTATTTTCTGCTATAGCATTTGTCAATAGCCACCCCTCTGAATCAAAATAATAACATTCTGCAATTCCATCATTATTACCGTCAATCCAGTACCAACCATTGCTTGCATAGGAACCGTCCTCATTATCATACCACCATTTGTTTTGATTTTCTTCGGCTCCCGTCTTCCATGTTCCAGCAAATGCTGTACTCGACATTGCCATTGAAATCACCATTATTGTTGGAATCATTTTCTTAAATTTCATTTTGCCCTCCTAAAATTTATTTTATATTGTTACAGGATATTATTTTATAGCTTCAACCTTTTGATTGCCTCTTTAGGTTAAACATCGCCATTACAAGGATTTGCTAGTTTCTTCATTTCTTCCCGTGTAAATATGTAGTATTTTCCGTTAAACTCATTTATGTATCCAACTCGTGTAGGTATTTCAAATAATGTTCCATTATCAGTGTACGGTCTTGGATTGGTGTAGTTTTCAGGAAGTACTGTATATAAACTTGTACTATTTGTTGAATCAGCCCAATATTGAACACCATCTATTGTCAGCAGTGTTACTACATGAAACAAACCTTTGAAGTCTATTGACATAGATTCCGCATTGATTCCAGCGGCTTTACACATAGCTGTATATAATTTTGTATAATGTTCGCATACGCCCCTCCTGTCTCTTAAAGCGTAATATTCCGGTGCTCCGGTATAAACAAAATCGTATGTAAAATATTGGTGAACATATTTTAATATGTTCATTGCCGTATCATATTGACTATCGGCTATTGTAATTTCAGACAAATGTTCAACAGCAAATTCGCTTATAACAGCAGCACCAATTGCCCTATCGTCCTGCCCTTTCACCATACCGGCATAGGGGGTGTTGGCTGTTAATTCTCCATACGCTTCATTGATTGAATTATATGGGGGTTTCCCTTCTACATCGGCAACTGTCAGAGGGCGAATTCCATTTTCTAAAAAGCAATCACTTCCCATTTCATGCATAGCCCCCATCTCTAGTTCTACAATCCCCAAATCAGCCAATCGTGACATTTCCTGTGGCGTTTTTCCTATAAATTCCCATGTTTCCCCATCTTCTGATGGTCTGGCGGCAACTGCTGGAATAGTAGTCGTTGAAACCGCAAACACTGTCACAAGTACTGTAATTAATATCTTTTTCATAAAAATCACACCCTCTTAATTATTTTGTAAAAGTTTGAAATCGCTATTTCAATACTATTATCTAATTTGCTCCTCACCATCTCTCATTTTCCCTCCTAAATTTTTGTTTTGTCTTATTACAAGACATTATTTTCTCAAACCTAATATATCATATTATCTGTCCTATGACAAGACATTTATGAACTTTAGAAGGAGATAATATGCCACGGATTATAGATGGTTCAACAATGAACATGACGGGTCAAAAGATAAAACAATATCGGAAAGAACGCAAAATGAGCCAACAGCAATTATCAATCAAATTGGAAACTCTAGCCGTATACATTTGTAGAGGTTCTATTTCTCGAATTGAAGATGGTTCTCGAACAGTAACGGATATAGAACTTTATGGCTTTTCCAAGGTTCTGCAAGTGCCAATAGAACAATTTTTTATGAGTTGAACAAATATTTTTTATAAATGGATATATTCGCACCTTATTTAATCCTTTGAATTAGAGCACTGTAAAAACCAAAGCAAGGGAATGCCAATAAAAATATAGCATTCCCTTGCTTTTTTATTCGTTATTCCCTAAATCAAAATCATCGAGCAGAAGGTCAATAACAGAATCTGCTTTTTTCTGTATGTACGATAGGAAGCTTTCATCTACAGGATCAAATGTCTCTCCCACTTCAACAAAGAATGCTATTATCCCCCACTCATCAGATTTGATTTCTGAATATAATTCCATGTTTTCCAAATAAGTTCTTTCATCAAAAGTAACTGTATCCATTTTTTCCAAAAGCTTCTGTATCAAAAGCGCCCCATTCATTGAGAGGATATCATTTTCGAATGTTGTATTTTGAATCTGGCTCATCTTTTTGAAAAGTTCTAAACTTTCCTTCTGTGATTGGAAAAATTCATTTGGGGAGTGACCCATATTGACTATTGTTTTTTTCGCATATTTATTGAATAATTCCCGTCCCAGTTGATTTAAACACGCATATTCTTTAACAAATTCCCATGCAATCCACGGAATTCTATTATGCACATCAAAATTTTCTAGCAACACAAGTTGCTTCTTCATAGGTAATTCAACAAACTTTTTTGTAATTTCATCAATATAATAATTCCTTTCCATCTCTTCCCGATAAAAACTCATCTCATCACTAGAATTACATTCACATAAAATTTCATTTGCAACTGTTTGACGCCTTTTTTTCTCACAAGTTGAAAGTTTCCCACCTTGTGGTTTTGATATCAACGTATTAAACTCATTTATCAAACCGATATACAGCCTTTTTTCGGCAGTACTTATCTGGGGTGTCAAATTATAATGCTTTAAAAGTATCTCCCGCACCTCTTCTGGGAAAATTCTTTTTCCTGAAAACCACTTTTCTTTTGCCGAATCAGAATAAAAATCACAATGTTCATTCTTTAATAATTCCATTAAATATGATGACGATTCATTATTCATAAGCATTTGAATTTTTAGTCGTTTATGAAATGGGATTTCTAACTCTGAATATGTCATCGTCCTAAATGATACTCTTGCCCTGCCTGTCTGTTTCATATGTATCTCCTCTGCTTAATAGAGTAATCAAAATATTATATCGTGATTTATCCTCTTTGTATACCCCACAAATTCGTTCGTTCTTTTCTAATAATTTCCTTAATACGTGTGTTCTATTGCTCGTATACAATTAATGGTAATATATAGACAGGATAGCTATCCAATAAAAGTAATACAGGAGGAACAAATGCAGTCAAAGAAGGAAATATCTGCTGTGATCGCATTGATAACAGCAATGCCAAAGGGAAAATTTTTTCCTTTCAAAAATGGCACATGGCAAACCTATGATGGTGATACAATCCGGGGTAACCTCTATTTAAATGGGTTCCCTGCATTGAATTACTACATCACTGAACCGGGGAAAATGCATATTTTCTTCGGGACAGATAATCCGCCACGAATTAGTTATGAAGAGTTTGTTTTCAACGGAAGTGATAGCATATGGGAAATTACAAGTGTTGCAAAAACCTACGCTATCGCCCCTCAAATTGCTTCATATCTTGACGGGTTATTACAATACATAGAAGGCGGAGGAAAGTTATATGTTGAAACCGAGTGATTTTATCATCACCAACTTTTCAGAGTTAGCCCAGGGACAAACCGGCCTGTGTGTGGGAGTTCGCCCTTATTACAAGGATTACAAAGATGGCATTGCCGGAGAAATTGGCGGCCATAGCTATGACATTGTATTGCCGTTTCGGAAATACGAACATATTTCAATGAAGGTGCCCGGTTCTGCCTTGATTAATCCCGAACTGTTCAGCACCCCCAACGCCGTTGTACCCATTGAGCAGATTCAAGGTTTTTCTGCCCGTTGGTACAAAACCGCCAACATGACAGATTATTCGCTGTCATGTAAGGCTTCTGGTTTCACGATATCGAAGGAGGCAAAAGCATAATTGGACAAGTGGCTTGAAAAATTTGACCGCTTGACCGATGGAGCCGTGGAGGGACTGAAAAAAGTCCCTTCACAGCTCCGTAATAACAAACGGTTGATATCGAAATTAATTTTATTTACTTTGATTCTAGGGTTGGGTCTGATGTCCGTTATCTGGGTTCTGACTGCATTTGTAAAAGCCATAGAATATCTCTATGGAATCTGGGTTGAGAACACGGAGTTGATTATCATACTCTTTGTTAGCCTGTGCATGCTCTTAGGTTCTATCACTTCGCAGATAAGTAAACACCGTGAAGAAAAAGAGCGCAGAAAACGGGAAGAACTGGCACGCCAGCAAAAGAATGCCTCTACACAATATGCCTACCTGCGTCTTTTCCTCTATAAGATTTTAGATGAAAGACTGTGCAGTTTAATAGAGGTGGTGAAACCTGTTGCCCCCAACCTGCTGAATGCTGTCACCCCGATAACCATAGATGACAGGCACGCAATTATTTACTATAATTTTCAGCTTCATAAAACAAAGACCCTGCCGTTTTCACAAGGAACCGACTACGTTAGCAACCTAATTTCCTCTCATGTTATAGCGAAAACGCAAATAGAGGGAATAGAGGGAATCACGGCGCCCGTAGGGGATAGCCTTATTACCCCAGTGCATGTAGATTCCGTAAAAGACCTTGGTTCAACCGCTATTATCGTTTTAGTTTTGGACTGTGAAGCATACAGGGAGTTAAAGGAACAGCAGGGGCATTCCATGCAATCCCGTGAATTAGTTGAGCATATCTAGGAGGTGGCTTATGATACTCGGATATAGCCTTGTAGATTGAGAAGAATACGGAATAAAGACCGCAATTCATACTGATATTTGTAAAAATCCCCATTCCCTGATTACAGGCAAGTCTGGAAGTGGGAAGTCGCAGAGTTTTCTTTGGTATGCCTATCATATTTTACAGGAGCAGGAAAGCATTTTGTATCTGGCAGACTTTAAAGCCGGAAAGGAATATGCCCCTCTGAAAGGCTGTTCCGCTTATTCCTGCGCTGATAGTGCTGTTTCTATGATATACAACTACTATGAGTTATACTCTGAAATTCGACATCACCAAAATCCAGAGATAGGTCACGTGACGCTTGTCATTGAGGAATGGTTCGGCTTATTGAGCTACATAGAGAGCATAGACAAAAAGCAAAAGAATGATTTGATGGCGAAGGTCGGAGAAATCCTAGCATTAGGACGAGGGATTGGAAATGGAATTGGAATCTTTCTTCTTGTCCAAAGGGCAGACAGTTCAAACTTTTCCGCCGGATCACGCGAGCAATTCCAAAACCTTCTCTGCTTCGGAAGGCTTAGCCGTGAACAACGTCTTATGCTGTTCGCCGGCGAAGATTTAAACAATACCCGGAACTATAAAACCGGTCAAGGAATCGCTCTGATTGACGGGCAGGAAGGGGCTACAGAAATTATCGTCCCTTGGATTCCTGAACAAGATATACTGTTAAAACGTATACGCAACTATATGGACAGACAGCCCTCGATTCAGGAATTGCTACACCAGATACAGTCAACCGGCGGCGTTGCGGAGCATAAGCCATAGGTTGACCAGAGCAGGGGGCGAAGCCCCTTGCTCCATACCGAAGTCGCATAGTATTACCACGACTTCGGTGTCAGTGTCAAGAACGCAAAGAATCCTTTAAAATCACTGGTTCCGGCATACCACCCGATTGTGTTGGCTCTGTGTCGGAACATAGAAAGGAAGTACCATGACAACCAAAAAGAAAAACATAAATAATAATCGGCGTAGCCGAAAATATAATTGTGTATTTAATAATACAGATAAGCACAAAAACTGCTCCCATCAGGCCATTAAAGAAAAACTGTCGAACTGGGAGAATATTATCTATTGGTGTATGTGTGATGAAATTGCCAAAACGCCCCATACCCATTTATTTGTACAATTTAAGAATCCTGTCTACTTTTCAAGCATTAAGAAAACCTTTCCATCTGCCCACATAGAGGAAGCGCAAGGAACGGCAGAAGAAAACCGGGCATATATACGCAAAGATGGGAAATGGGAAAATACAGAGAAGGAAAGCACTAATTTAAAGGAAACCTTTGAGGAATGGGGAACCATGCCGCAAACGGGACAGGGACGAAGAAGCGATTTAGCCAACCTATACCAAATGATTAAGGACGGCTATTCCAATGTGGAGATTCTGGAAATCAACCCAGACAACCTCCTGAACCTACAGCACATTGATAAGGCACGTTTAGAGATACTTTCCAGCCGCTACAAGGCAGAACGGCGCATGAATCTATTAGTAACCTATGTCAGTGGTGCAACCGGTTACGGTAAATCAAGATACATTCTTGATAATCACGGTGATTCTAATGTATACCGGGTAACGGACTATAAACACCCATTTGACACATACTCCGGGGAAGATGTAATCGTTTTTGAAGAGTTTAGAAGCGATTTACCAATAGGAAATATGCTGAACTACCTTGACGTCTACCCTCTGCAACTTCCTGCAAGGTACAACAACCGGCAAGCCTGCTACAACTTCGTGTATATCGTTTCCAACTGGAAATTAGACGACCAGTACCATAATATCCGCTTAGAGCAGAAAGAAACATGGAACGCCCTTATACGGCGTATTCATAAGGTGAGGATATACACGGCTCCCGGTGAATGGCAGGAATATGACACTATTGATTATCTGCATGGATTCCAGCCGGTTGACAGGGCAGATACACCATTTAATAATTAAATCTGACAGGCGTTGGGACTTCACAATATACGCTGATAAAATTATTGCAAACAAAAAACATAACGAAAATAATCATACTTACAAATTATAAAATCATAGACCATATCAAATTTCAATCAAACAATCCCCCAAATAAAACTTTGTTCCCTGCGCCTGTTACAAGGCGGCGTATATGAATGACAATAAAAATACTTCGGAAATCTTCAATCTTTCTTTATTGAAGGAAGCCCTTGAATGCGGTATACTTGATACAGACAGTGTGCTAGATACGCTTATGTCAACAAAGAGAGAACAAGTCCGTAAAATACATAATTACGCCATCACACCGCCAGCAAAAGAGGGCGGACGGTGGCAGACCTGCTATAAGGGGTCAGACGGAAAAAGAAAGAATATCAAGGCACAGACGGAAGATGAATTATTGGATAAGCTGATTCCGATATACTTCCAAAATTCGCACATTGACAAAATGACTTTTTACGAACTGTATGAGGAATGGCTGGAATACAAACAGACCGTAACCAACAGCCCTAATACCATCAAGCGGCATAAACAGCATTACAGCAAATATTTTGAACCATCTGCCCTGCATAACAGGAAAATCAAGAGGATAGATGAATTACTGCTGGAATCAGAATGTAACCGCATTGTAAGGGAGTTTAATCTCCCCCGTAAAGAATGGGGCAACATCAAGACAATCTTAAACGGTATGTTTGAATATGCCATCAGGAAAAAATATCTGACTGAGAATCCCATGGACAAAGTTCAGATTCTTGTCAAGTTTAAGCAGGTAGTCAGAAAAACAGGTAAAACAGAAACTTATAATTCTGATGAACTGAATGACTTAAACCAGTATCTTGACCGCATGTATACAGAAACGCTTGATACCGCATTTCTGGCTGTCAAATTAAATTTTTTGCTTGGCTTGCGTGTTGGGGAACTGGTAGCCCTGAAATGGGACGATTACATCAATATCAACCATCTGCATATTGTCCGTGAAGAAGTCAGAAATCAGGTTACAAACCAATATGAGGTAGTGGAGCATACAAAGACAAACCGTGACCGATTCGTGGTTCTGGTTCCAAAGGCAATCAATATCCTGCAAAAGATAGGGCATACCGGCGATTACATTTTTATGAGGGACGGGGAACGGCTTACATCAAGGCAGATTGCCTATGTACTGGAAAAATATGCAGAACGTCAGGGATTGTCTACAAAGTCCACTCACAAAATGAGAAAGACATTTGCCAGCAACCTAAACGCCAGTGGCGTACCGCTGGACTGTATCCGGGAACTGCTGGGACATAGCAACTTGAATACCACTCTCGGATATATCTACAATCCATTGACGGAAAAAGAAACCTATGACCTCATATCTAAGGCTTTGTAAGCTGTCTACAACTGTCTACAGCCTGAAAGACACACAAATATAGCGGAAGTCCTTATAAATCAAGACTTCCGCTACCAATAAAAAGAGCGCGAGACGGGGATCGAACCATACCGCTTTTTCTCCAACTGGACAGAATGAGAAGTGTCTACAACTGTCTACAACATTTTGGAGAACGCAAAAGGCTGGAACCCCTTGTAAATCAAGGGAATTCCAGCCATTAAAAAAAAGCGCGAGACGGGATTCGAACCCGCGACCCTCGCCTTGGCAAG
>OGEZ01000157.1_pt1 | contig 74674 bp, 75 predicted proteins | sample 1570831 | NCBI WGS metagenome assembly OGEZ01 (sample SAMEA2582059, study PRJEB24529) | metagenome | biome: Human gut stool | place: China | collected 2011 | reverse complement strand
TAAGAGAGCAGACGGACAGTTCGTAAAAGCTGGTAATATTATTTACAGACAGCGTGGAACAAAGATTCATCCAGGTGTTAATGTAGGAATCGGTGGAGATGACACATTATTCGCTTTAACAGATGGTATCTTAAGATTCGAGAGAAAAGGAAGAGACAAGAAACAGGCTTCCGTTTATCCAGTAGCTGAATAATAAGATGAACAATGGACCCGACTATTTGTATAGATAGCCGGGTTCTTATTGTTTTGACATTCGGGAAGGGCAGACTAACTGTCCGCTTAAAGGAGAAAATCATGTTTGCAGACAGAGCAACAATTATCATAAAATCAGGAAAAGGTGGAAATGGACATGTAAGTTTCCGCCGTGAAAAATATGTTCCAAATGGCGGTCCCGACGGTGGAGACGGCGGACGGGGCGGCGATGTTATTTTTGTTGTCGATGAGGGTTTGAATACGCTGACAGACTTCCGTCACAGACGCAAATTTGCTGCAGAAAACGGTGAGGAAGGCGGCAAAAAGAAATGTCATGGGAAAGATGGCGCTGATCTGATCTTAAAAGTTCCGGCAGGAACTGTCATCAAAGATGCGGAATCAGACAAGGTCATTGCCGATATGTCCGGTGACAACAAACGTCAGGTGATCTTAAAAGGGGGCCGCGGCGGACAGGGAAATTCCCACTATGCAACAGCCACCATGCAGGCACCGAAATACGCACAGCCAGGTGGTGAAGGAATTGAGATAGAAGTAAAATTAGAGTTAAAGGTGATTGCTGATGTAGGGCTTGTGGGTTTTCCAAATGTCGGAAAATCAACGCTTTTATCCCGCGTGACCAATGCACAGCCTAAAATCGCCAATTATCATTTTACAACATTACAGCCAAATCTTGGTGTTGTTGACTTAGATGGTGCCAAAGGTTTTGTCATTGCCGATATTCCGGGGCTGATTGAGGGAGCTTCTGAGGGTGTTGGACTTGGACTTGAGTTTTTACGTCATATCGAGCGTACCAGAGTCATGATCCATGTTGTGGATGCCGCCGGAACCGAAGGGCGTGATCCGATTGCCGACATCAAAGCAATTGACAAAGAACTTGCCGCTTATGATCCGGAACTTCTGAAAAAACCACAGGTCATTGCAGCAAATAAAATTGATTCCATCTACGGTGATGAAAATGAGATCATCAAAGCATTAAAAGACGAGTTTGAGAAAGACGGCATTAAAGTATTCCCGATTTCCGCAGTCAGCGGTCAGGGACTGAAGGAACTTTTATACCATGTGAGCCAACTTTTGGAAACATGTGGCAGAGAACCTGTCATTTACGAGCAGGAATACGATCCGGCATTGCGTTTCTTCCGGGATGACCCTTACACGATCACAATGGAGGATGATGAGACTTTCGTTGTGGAAGGCCCTAAGATTGAAAAAATGCTCGGTTACACGAATATCGAATCTGAGAAAGGTTTCCTGTTCTTCCAGCGTTTCTTAAAAGAACAGGGCATTTTAGACGATCTCGAAGAACATGGAATCCAGGAAGGCGACACCGTGAAGATGTACGGACATGCCTTTGAATATTACAAATAAAAGAAAGGAATTGGCAATATGAATCTTACAAGCAAACAGCGCGCTTATTTAGGAAGCGAAGCAAGCACAATGAACGCTATATTTCAGATTGGAAAGGCAAGTCTGACCCCAGAGCTTATCAATGGTTTAGATGAGGCATTGGAAAAACGCGAGCTCATCAAGATTTCTGTATTAAAAAACTGTGCAGATGACCCTCGTGAAATTGCTGAGATCATCGCAGAACGTACACATTCTGTCGTTGTGAAAGTGATTGGTAAAAAAATCATTCTTTTCCGTCAGGCAAAAAAGAATTCAAAATACGAATTACCTGTAAAATAAATTTCAAAACACTATAAAGGACAGCGATCATGAATCATTTATCAGGCAGGAAAATCGGTATTTTAGGCGGCTCCTTTGATCCGGTACACAATGGACATCTCGCCATTGCCAGGGCAGCCTACACAGATTTTGGTCTGGACGAAGTCTGGTTTATTCCAGCCGGACATTCTCCGAACAAAAACGAAAGCGGTATGACTCTTCCGGAATACCGCGCCGAGATGGTTGCTCTTGCAGTAAAACCATACCCGTATTTTAAAATGTCTACGGTAGAGATAGAAGCAGAAGAGACAAGTTACACTTATCTGACACTCACAAAATTAAAGAACCGTTACCCGGATACGATATTTTATTTTATCATGGGTGCAGATTCTCTCGACTACTTTGAGGAATGGAAACATCCGGAGATCATCTGTGAAAAGGCAGTTGTATTAGTAGCAGTGCGCGACCACTGGAATATGGAGGATGTCAAAAAGAAAATTCATGCAATCGAACAGTTATTTCATGCAAAGATCTATCCGCTTTCCTGTGACCGTTTTGATGCAGCCTCAAGAAACATCCGCCAGATGATAAAAAAAGGGGAAGATACCGGGCAGCTGCTTCCGTATGCAGTGAGCCAATTTATAAAAGAACATCATCTTTACGAAAATGAGAAATGATTTTTTTAAACATTTCCGATCAGATTTTTGACAGAGGATAACGATATGGAACTGATAGAAATACGAAAAAAATTAAAAAAAGTACAGGACAAAGACCGCTACGAGCACACCAAAGGTGTGATGTACACCGCAGGCTGCCTCGCTATGGCGTACGGCTATGATATGCAGAAAGCCATGCTTGCCGGTCTGCTCCATGACTGTGCCAAATGCATTCCAAATGATGAAAAATTAAGACTATGTGAAGAGAACGACATTCTTATTTCATCCGTGGAACGTGAAAATCCCTTTTTGCTTCATGCAAAACTTGGTGCATTGCTTGCCAAAACAGAATATGATGTAACAGATTCACTGATTTTACATGCGATTAAAGTGCACACAACAGGTGAGCCGGATATGAATATTTTAGACAAGATCATTTACATTGCCGATTACATCGAACCAAACCGCAATAAAGCGGCTAATTTAGATCGCGTGAGGGAATTAGCCTTTCATGATTTAGATGTCTGTATGGCCGAAATATTGCATGACACACTGGTTTATCTGAAAAAGCGTGGTGGAAACATTGATCCGACAACACAGATGACCTATGAATTTTATAAACATTACAAAGAAACGCTCTAAAACAATATGTTATGTGATAATTCTATGCACACCAATGTGTACCGGTTTTCACTTACATAATTCAACAGAAAGGAACATCGTTTATGACATCAAAAGAATTAACCAAACTTGCAGTAGCTGCTTTGGAAGACAGAAAAGCAGAAGATGTAACTGTTATTGATATCAGTGAAATTTCTCCGATCGCAGATTACTTTATCATTGCAAATGGAACAAACCAGAATCAGCTTCAGGCAATGCGTGACGCTGCCGATGAAGCCTTATACAAAGCCGGCGTGAAAGTCCAGCAGATTGAAGGAAACCAGAGCTCTACCTGGATCTTAATGGATTATGGTGATATTATTATCCATATTTTTTCAAAAGAAGACCGTCTTTTCTATGATCTTGAGAGAACCTGGAGAGATGGAAAAGTTGTGGATGTAAGTGATTTATAATAAAAATACATGAAATTTCTAATTATCTTTTCATAAGTTAGCAAATGCCGATATATCCTGTATTTTAAGGATTATCGGCATTTTCTTTTTGGAAGAGTCCCTGCATAAGCTGGCATTTTACCAGTTAATCAGCTCATTTCTTTTCTTCCAAAGTATTTAATAGAAACACATATTGCAAAGACCGATATAATTACAGCACATGGTATAAACGGAAATAATGATAGTGTACTTCCTGTGTCTGTCGCTGTTACTGTATGTAATGCGTTTGACACAACATAACCACTATAACAATAAGGATATACTATCCATAAAGGTGTATTAGCAACCAAAACCCCCGGAATTATCAGAAGTAAGTTTAATCCCATAGATAGCAGCGGTTTTTCAAACAGTATTGTAATTGCCCACATACACGAAATAGCTGGAATCATAGTCGTAAATAATTTTAATGTCCACGTTAATAAATAAAGGACAGGAATAGATTCTGTTACATTCATTATTTTAGTAGCGATAATGCCTGCAATGACGAATGAGATAAAAAAGATAAGTAACTGGATTGCTAAAAAAATCAATAACACAAAGAATTTTGTTAAGGCAAGTTTTCCTTTACTGATGGGTAAAGCAAGCATTTTTAATATACCATTATTCTTTGTTTCTCTGTTAGCAATCATAACGCATACAACTACCATTGAAAACGGAAGTAAATAATAACCAAAAAGCAATGCACTTTGAATAAACATTGCCGACCAAGCATTTGTATATTCTGGTGTCATATACATACTGATACTGAAAACACCAGAAACCACAACTAAAATAGGTGGGATTAAAAGCAAAGGTAAAATCATAGACCTTTTCACTTTCATAAATTCTATTTTTAACAATTCAATAATTGACATACGATTGTCTCCTTTATTCATAATGCTTTATTTTGCCTAAATACCAGCCAACCATGAAGAATATGATTGTTTCAACAAAGCCTAAAATTAAAACTTTCATATCAATACTAGCAGTAGAAGCTACCGCTGGTTTCATCATTAGTACAAATGGGTTAATAAGAAATATAGCTATATCTGAAAGCGACATTGCCATACCGCTAAAAAATCCTGCCACGCCAATACCTAATGTAAACCATATATTTTCACATCGTGATGATACCAAGAGCATAAATGCTAATACTGGTAAAGTTGAAACAAAGCCATATCCTGTATATTTAACAAGTGTTAATAAATCAAAAGTTCCACTGGGCAAAAATATCTTTCCAATAATACACAAAGCCCCGTTCTGCAAGACGATACAAACAGCGAGCAAAACAAACAATATATAAAATTTATTTTTGAAAATAGATGATGTCTTGAAAGGAAGCATATACATCTTTTTAATTGCATTTCCTTGAAATTCGATACTATATGTTAAAGTTGTCGCTGCGATAATGCCAAACATATTAAGAACCATAATCATTCCGTAAAGCTGTGTCAGCAAAACATCCATAGGTGGAAGCGGTAAGTTTAACAAAACATCTTTGCGAACTGTAAAATTTGCAAATGCGTATAATGCACCAAGAAGTCCAATAATCGGTAAAACTTCCAATATTCCGATGCGTTTACATTTTTTCAATTCTATGGTCAAATTTCTCATAATTTTAACCTCTGCTTTCTGTTTTTGTTATCCTCATCAATCATGGATAAAAACATTTCTTCTAAATTATCATTTTCAAATCCAGATTCATGTGCTGTAAATTTCAAATCTTCGAGACTTCCCTCAAATAGCAATCTTCCATGATTCAAAATACCAATATCATCAGCTAACAGTTCAATTTCTGACAGCATGTGTGATGAGATCAGAATCGTACAATCATACCTTTTCGGCAGTGATTTAACGAGATTGCGAATTTCGTGAATACCTGCTGGGTCTAATCCATTTGTTGGTTCATCTAAAATTAAAATGGGTGGTTCTCCAAGCAAAGCGGAAGCAAGCCCTAAACGTTGTTTCATTCCTAAAGAATATTTTTTTGCCAAGCGATTACCATATTCAGATAATCCTACTAATTCTAACGTTTCATCAACACTTGACTCAGGAAGACCTAAAATTCTACGAATAATATCAAGATTTTCTTTACCTGTTAAGTTTGGATAAAATGACGGGGATTCAATAAAAGAACCGATTTTTTTCAAAATTTGAACACGATCATTCGGAAAAGTCAAGTTATCTATTTGGAATTCTCCATCGGTAGGTGCAGTTAATCCCAAAAGCATTTTCATAGTTGTAGATTTTCCTGCACCATTTGGACCGAGAAATCCGTAAATACTACCTTTCTTAATGTGTAAAGACACATGGTCTACGGCGGTAAACGCTTTGTATGTTTTTGTTAAATTTTTAGTTTCAATCATGTTTTTCATAATTTTTGCTCCTTTCTTCATACTCACAATATAAAACATCTACATTACAGCCACATTCTCTCTACCTTACATTTACCTTACAAATGAGAAAATAACTGTTTAACTTTTTTCAAAATGTTATAATGGGACAAAGAAACTGCAAAAAGGACGTGACAAACAAATGAATGATACATACTTAAAATCAAAAAAAATATTGATCGTTGATGATGAAGAATGTTTAAGAAGTATGCTTATAACCATATTAGAAGATGAAAATTTTTTAAATATTATTACCGCTGATTGCATAAAAACAGCTTTGGAAATCTGTCAACAGGAAAAACCAGATATAGCTATATTAGATGTCATGCTTCCAGATGGAAACGGTTTTGAACTTATGGAAACACTAAGAAGTTTCACTAATATTCCAGTGATATTTTTGACCGCAAAAGATGATATACAGGATAAATATTCTGGATTTGGGTTGGGAGCTGACGATTATATAACAAAACCCTTTATGCCAAAAGAACTTATATTTCGTCTAAATGCTGTATTACGCAGATGTTATAAGGAAGATAGCCCACTTATAGAATTACATGATTGTAAAATTGATTTAGCTAATGCACAGGTTATATGGGAAGATAAGATTTTACCTCTTACTGCAAAAGAACATGATATTTTAGAAGCGCTTGTACGAAATGCTAACCATATCGTAACAATAGACGCTCTTTGTGAAGCTGTATGGGGCGACAATCCATTTGGATATGGAAATTCGCTGCTTGCTCATATTCGACGCATAAGAGAAAAAATTGAAATTACCCCCTCAAAACCAAAATCACTAATAACTGTTAAAGGATTGGGATATAAAATAAATGTGGAGAGCAGGTTATAATAATGCGGAATTTTGGGAAATTTATTAGTAAACATTTATTCATATACTTGTCAGTAATAATCCTTATAGTGGGTTTTGATTTACTGCTTTTCTTCCTAACTTTTAATGGTACTGTCAACAGTATAAGCGAAAATAATCCTGTCCAAACATTAGAAAAAGTATCTAATAATCTTACTATCCAAGATGGAAAATATATATTAAATAATAGGTGTCAAAAAGATTTAATTACAAACAACATCTGGGGAATTGTAATAGATAATAGCGGTAATGTAATCTGGCAATACAATCTACCAGAAGAAATACCACTTAAATATTCATTACAAGACGTTGCCACCTTTTCTAAGGGGTATATCAAAAATTATCCCGTATTCACATGGAAGCAAGAAAAAGATTTATTGGTATTAGGTTATCCAAAGAACAGTTATTCAAAATTTGTGACTAACTATCTTCCTTTATCAGCAATGCAGAAAACTCCCATTATTCTTTTTATTATGTTGGTATCAAATGTAACTATTCTGTTTATTGTATATTATTTATCAAAACGAAATGTAATGCTGAAAGTTGCTCCTATTCTCAATGGATTAGATAAGCTATCTCATGGCGAAACGGTTGTCCTTAATATAAATGGGGAATTGGAAGATGTTGGAAAACGTATTAACGAAACATCATTGCAATTAGACAAACAAAATAAAGCGAGAGCAAACTGGATAAGTGGCGTTTCACATGATATACGAACACCTCTTTCCATGATTATGGGGTATGCAGATAGAATAACTTCTTCATTAGATGTTGGGGAAAACACCAGAAAACAAGCAAATATTATCAAAATCCAAAGTGTTAATATTTGCTTGTTTTCTGGTGTTTAAATTAAAAATTTGGTTCAGGATTTGAACCTTGTGAGTCAATTAAATTATAATGTTCAGCCAGTTAAACAAACGCCTGTTCATTTATGTAAAATGATACGAGAAATTGTCGTTGAGTATCTAAATAACAATCTAAATAATAAATTTGATTTTGAATTAAATTTAGACTGTAATACAGAACAAATCTCTATTATAGGAGATGAAAGATTGTTATATCGAGCAATACAAAATATTATTTCTAACAGTATCAATCATAATGAAAATGGTTGTACAATCTCAGTTAGTTTAGCTGTAAATGGAAACAATTTAATATTGGTAATCAGTGATAACGGAAAAGGAATATCAGAAGAAAAATTACAAAAAATACAGTCAACACCTCATTATCTGCAAAGTACAGATGAAAGATTAGATTTACGACATGGTTTAGGACTTCTGCTTGTGAAAGAAATCATTTCTATTCATAATGGAACAGTATCTATTTCAAGTGCATTAAATAACGGATTTTCCACGACTATTTCCTTACCCATAAAAAAACAATAATAAAGCCCTGGCTTGTAACATAAAAATAAATGATAAATTTTTGTATATATCAATACAAGCAAAAGGATGAAAATCAGCTGACTGGTTGTCTGTAAAACAACCAGTCAGCTGATTTTCATTTTCTGTTAAAATTATAGAAAACGGAATACGCCAAACACTTTGCCTAAAATCGAACACTCTTTTACAATGATTGGATCCATCGTATCATTCTCAGGCTGCAGGCGGTAATAACCGTCTTCTTTGTAAAAAGTCTTAACCGTTGCGGAATCATCCACCAATGCCACTACAATATCGCCATTCTCGGCGTTTGGCTGTTTCTTGACAAGAACATTATCGCCGTTGAAAATACCGGCGTTGATCATACTTTCTCCCTTTACTTTTAACATAAAAGTCTCTTCATTCGGCATATATTCAATCGGGATAGGAAAGTAATTCTCAATATTCTCAGTTGCGAGGATTGGCTCTCCGGCTGCAACATGTCCGACAATAGGTACGTTCACAACCTCACGTCTGGTAAGGTTAAAATCATCATCTAAAATCTCAATCGCTCTTGGCTTGGTCGGGTCTCTCCGGATATAACCATTCTTCTCTAACGTTTCAAGATGAGAGTGGACAGAAGAAGTAGACTTTAAATCGACCGCTTCACAGATCTCACGGACTGCAGGCGGATATCCCTTGCTTAAAATCTCACTCTTAATATATTCTAAAATTTCTTTTTGCTTTGCACTAATCTTACCTGGCATAAACTGTCTCCTTATATATGGAATTTCTGTAATGATTCAGCAGCTTCTTAACCACTGATTTCTTATCTATTTATCATGATAACATACCATATATTGAAATGCAAACATATATTCCGAAAATTTGTTCGATTTTTCTATTGACAAACAGATGTTCGAATAGTAATATACAGTTATGCAAACAAATGTTCGTAACAAGTGTTCGGGGTATTTATAACACAGATTTACAATTAATGATCCAGGGAGGTACCGTTATGAGAAATGAGAACAATACAATCACAGGCAGAACCTGTCAGATGTCTGGCAATACATCCAGCCGGGTGCATTTTGGTGATGTATCCAGAAACAGACGTATCGTTGTCCGCAGGCAGAAGATAGCTTTAGTTTCGGTCGCATTCATTGCATTGGCAATTATCATCTGTACATTTTTATCCGGTGCGGTCCGTACTCAGGCAGCACCTTCTGAGATTTCGTGCAAATATTATACAAGTATTGAAGTACAGAGCGGTGATACTTTATGGTCGATCGCATCCGATCATATTACAGAGGAATACCGAGATATGAATGCCTATATTGACGAAGTCTGCTCTATCAATAAGATTTCTCAGAATGAGATCCATGCGGGACAATATCTTACCATCCCATATTACAGCAGTATTGCCATTGCAGGGAAATAAAATAGGGCTGCGAATTATTATTGGAACAAGGTGTGAGTGAAAAGCAATTTTTTTCTTCCTGTGCGTCCCTTTTACCCTTTGTGTTGATATAAGCCTATCCGCCAATCCCTCCGTCGATTTGACGGAAAATGGGCATAGAAAAAGGACAGTCGATTTCTCGGCTGCCCTTTCGATATGAAGATAGCTCATTCAGTTTGCGACATGGTCTTGTTCTGATACTTCTTCATCAGAAGTATGGCTGTTTGGGAGTGGGCATATCAGTCTGGGTTTCCGTCAAGGTCTGTGTTATGATAGTTTTCATACAACCAGTATTTCCCCTCAATCTCAACGACAATGTTATCGCCATACTGATAAACCGCAGCCCCTACAATATCATCATTTGCTTGGAAATTTTCTTTTGGTTCTTGCAAAGAGCTAACTTTGCTTTCGATTTTTCCTAACAAATTGAAAGCACTTTTTTCATCTGCGATGTTGGGTTGAGGGTCAACGATTTGATAAAGCGTGTCATTTACATAGACCATAGGAGCAATATCTCCAGAAATGGGAACCAATGCCTTTAGCAAATCTTCTCCTGTTACACCTAATTGTGCCTCATCGCTTGCAAAAGGAATACGCAGCAGGTATTGTTGGTCTACTTCGTAAAGATATATATAAATGCCCGAGCCAATATCTTGTGTGTCACCTAAAAGAGAAAGAACATCTTTTCTTGTCATTGTTGGTGTTAGTTTTTTAATTTGCTCGGATGTTACCTGTGTCGGTATATCAAGCGGTTCCTTGTTTTCTGGTATTAGACTAAGGATCTCTTCGGTCAACGGGCTACTTTCTCCTGCGTCAATCGTTTTTACAGCTTCTTTTATTTCTTTATGAGAATAGTCGCTCAAATCTTCAACAACAATGCCGAGAGAATTAAGATAATCAACCGCTGCATTATATTGAATTATATCAATAGCAAATGCGGTCAATGGTATCATCAAGCACAAGCAAGCTACAATAGCTCCCCACTTTACCCCAATGGGCTTTTTTGCTTTTTGATATACCCTTGCCTTGCTGACATATTTCTCATTGATATCGCCGAGGACTTCATACAGTTTTTCGTTAGTCATAGTTCAAAGCCCCTTTCTAAAAGGTAGTTGTGTAGTTTAAGGCGGAGGCGGTTAAGGGTCATTGATATTGCCCCATCATTCATGTCGTTCCGGACAGCAATTTCTGAAATGCTATCAGTGTACCAGTATCGGCTGATAAAAATACTTCTTTTCTCTGGAGAAAGACTATCCAGAAATGTATCAATGGCTTTCGTGAGTTCCTTTTGGTCAAATGCCTGTTCAACATCATCCTTGCCAGATACCAGGTCTGAAAGTTCCTCCAAAACTACAGGCAACTCTCCACCACCTCGTTTGTCGGCAGTGTTATGCTTGTATCGGTTAAACGATAAGTTGCGGACTATTTTCCCAAGGAATGTAGATAGAATGCTCGGTCTATGCGGTGGCATGGAGTTCCACGCGTTCAAGTATGTATCGTTCACACATTCCTCGGCATCTTCATTATTACCCAATATGTTTTTGGCAATCGAAGTACAGTATCTTCCATACTTGTCTGCTGTTGCGGGGATTGCCTGCTCATTCCTATCCCAGTATAACTGGACTATCTTTGCGTCATCCATCAGTGTTCACCTCACTTTCAAATTTACCCTTTCACCTATATACACAACTTTTGAACTCAAATCTCACACATTTTTTCAAATATTTTTCTATCCCATAATACCACAATGTTCTACAATTTGGGCATGAAAAGATGCCGAAGTTGCCTTCGGCTCTTTTCGGTATCCAGTACCGGTTAAGTGCGTGATTTAGTGAAATCACCGGAGTTCTACCCTATCCACACAAAAGGTAAAAGGGACTCCTGTGCCGGCAAGTTGTCAATTTGCCTGAAATAAGGTATAATAGTCATTGTTTCGACAGTAAAGTATGTTCCATACATGCTATAGAATGACACAGTAATTATTTTGGGAGAAATTTAGTTCTATGTTACGATTTATATATGTTATTTTAATGAACCTGTTCCGTGCCCCTTATATGATTCCAAAGATGCGGCGGGAAGCTGACCATCCGGAAAAGTATTCAGCAGAAGAACGCTATGAGCTGGCAAGACATTGCATCCGTCTGATGAAAGTTACCGGTGGAATCCATACGAAAGCATATGGACAGGAGAATCTTCCGAAAGAGGGCGGTTACATGATGTACCCGAATCATCAGGGCAAGTATGATGCGCTTGGAATTGTTTACACACACCGTAGACCTTGTTCTATCGTTATGGATAAGGCAAAATCCAATACCATTCTTGTAAAAGAGTTTATTGATCTGTTGGAAGGAAAGCGGCTGGATAAAAAAGATGTACGTCAGGCGCTGACCATTATCAATGAAGTATCGGAAGATGTTAAGAATGGAAAATGTTATATCCTGTTCCCGGAGGGTGGGTATGATTTTAATAACCGCAATCATGTCTGTGACTTTAAAGCCGGCAGTTTTAAAATTGCATTGAAAACTAAAGCGCCGATTATCCCGGTAGCTTTGATCGATTCTTACCGTGTATTTAACAGTTTCTGGCTTGGACCGGTTACAACACAGGTACATTATTTAAAGCCTATTTTATTCGAGGAATATGGCTCTTTAAAGACACAGGAGATAGCAGCATTGGTCAAAGACCGGATCAATGAAAAAATCAGTGAAGTATTAGGTTGATTTTATGTTTAAAATCAAATAAGTGGTCTCTATCAGAAAAAATACAAGATCATTTTACTTTTATTTTACATGAATTTTAAAGGAAAATGATAGAAGCATTTCACCTTAAAAACCATAATATAATTATCATAACAATGACAGAATGAATTTCAGGTTTTTCATGAAAATTCAAAATGTATTGCTAAATATAATAATTGTCAGGTGAAAGCTTATGAAAAAATTATGGGACTGTGCAATGCAGAAGCATTGGAGTAACGTAGCAAAAGTATATTGGTTTCTTTTTACGAATACAATCTTATGGATTGCAATTCCACTCATATTGTGTTTCATTGCTGGTACTGTAACAGGTTACAATACACAATGGATGGAATGGACAACCATTCTTACCGGTTACAGTGGAATGGGGCTTGGGTTCTTTGGAGGTATTATCTTTTATATGAGACAACAATAGAATGTTCGCAGAACGCACATTCTATTGTCATGGTCGTGAAATCGTTCAAAAAAAGGGGGGAATCCTCTTTGTGAACGATTTTTTACTTTTCACGGAAATAAAGTTCATTTTTTGGCTTTTTTTGGAAAAAATTTTTTTTACTTTTTTACTTAACGCGCTAACACATCATGATTCACGAAGCTTCACACATTTTGCAGCACTTCTGCGGCGGTCATCATCAATAGCGGCATAGTGCTTTCGTGTTGTATTTACGTCTTTATGGCCTAATACATCCGCAACCAGATAAATATCGCCTGTTTCGCGGTAAAGTGATGTGCCATAGGTACTGCGCAATTTATGCGGGGTAATATGCTTTAAACTGGTTACAAGTTTGGAATATTTTTTAACCATATTTTCAACCGAACGTACACTGATCCGTCTGTTCTGTAAAGAGAGGAAGAGTGCATTTACACTGCCATCTGCGGCAATGATTTTCTGTCGTTCGACCATATATTCCATCAGGGCAGATCTCACTTCTTCACCAAAGTAAACAACAACTTCCGCACCTCCTTTACGGTGAATTTTGATTCCATTATTTTTAAAATCAACATCATCCATATCAAGGCCAACACATTCAGAAACACGAATTCCGGTTCCAAGCAGTAACGTCATCATGGCAAGATCTCTTGTCTTTGTTTTTTCATGGAATTTCTGTTGCTTTTCCGTAAGACTTTCTCCTGATTCCACCTCGTCCAGCAGGTTTGCAACTTCATCGATATCTAAGCGGGTGATGGTTTTTTCATGGATTTTTGGCATATCTACCTTCACAGCCGGGTCCTGTTCAATCATTTCATTTTTATATAAATACCGGTAAAAGGAGCGGAGAGAAGCAAGCTTCCGTTTTAGTCCGCGCTCATCATTTGTATGTTCCACACCATCTTTTTCATAATATTTCAGATAAGAGAGATATTCCTCAATGTCCATAGGGGCTAAATTCCCCAAAACAGATAGTGGTATTTCTGTGATGTCCTTTTTGGTACATAATGGATTATTTTCATGCAGATAGTCAAAAAAACAATTCAGATCATATGCATACGCAATCCGGGTACGGGAAGAAGTAGTAGGTTCAATACCAATAAAAAATTGTTTACAATACGGCGGCATTTTCTGGAGCAGATTGCGAAGCAATGTCTCATTTTTCACATTTACTTTTTCATAATAGGCCTTTTCTTTCATTGATGTCCCTTTCTTTCGTGTTCTGTTTTTTTTGGCCAGCCGGGAATATTTCCATCCAAAATGGCGGTAAACATTCTCTTTTTAGCACCCGGGTGATCCAGATTGATCTGTCGTACCAGATCTTTTGCATATTGACGTTTTGTGACTCCATCGACAGGACATGGATTTTCTACTACCGGAAGATTGTATTTATTACGAAAACCTTTGACCTCAGCCTCCGATACATACATCATTGGTCGGATCACAGTCAATTCCATACGGTCTAAAAAAGTGACCGGGGAAAAAGAGTAAAATCTGCCCTCGAAAATCATGGATAAAACCATCGTCTCGATCACATCATCCATATGATGCGCATAGGCAACCTTATTGCATCCCAATTCCTTAATTTTCTGGTTCAGTGCACCTTTGCGAAGTTTTGCACAGAGAGAGCAGGGCGATGCCTCATTTTTATCACTGAAAATGATTTTTGCGATTTCAGTGGAAACGACATGATATTCAACCTGTAAATGTTCGCATAATAGTTTTACCGGTGTCAGATCAAAGCCTTCATAGCCCAGGTCTACCGTAATTGCGATCAGGGAAAATTTTTTCGGATAAAACCGCCTCAAATTTGCCATTGCATATAAAAGAGTGAGAGAGTCTTTTCCACCGGAAATCCCCACTGCAATTTTATCGCCTTCCTGGATCATCTGATAATCGTCCATGGCTTTTCTTGTTAAACTCAGTAATCGTTGTAAATCCATTTCTAATTGCCTTTCTAAAATAAAAGACTGTATTTCAACACTGAAATCTATTATAATAAATTTGTATGCAAATTACAAATGAATCACTCATTTGGCTTTCAAAACCTGTAGGATTCAATTCCCACAACATTTATATGTAAATAAATTGCGTACAATTCATTATCAAAGGAGATTTAATACACATGAAATTTGTAATACAGCGTGTTTCAAACGCATCCTGCACCGTAGAGGGAAACATCACCGGAAGCATCCAAAAGGGTTTTCTTGTCCTTATCGGAATATCAGATCAGGATACCATACAGATTGCTGATAAAATGATCAAAAAACTGCTTGGAATGCGTATTTTTGAAGATTCTGATGGAAAAACAAACCTGTCCCTGCATGATGTAAACGGAGAATTGCTGTTAATTTCCCAATTTACATTATATGCAGACTGCAGGAAAGGAAACCGTCCATCCTTTACAAACGCAGGAAAACCTGATATGGCAAAGCAAATGTACGAATATATCATTGATCAGTGCAAAAAAGAAATTCCGGTTGTTGAACAGGGAATCTTTGGCGCTGACATGAAAATTTCGCTTTTAAACGATGGTCCATTTACAATCATATTAGATTCTGCTGAAATATGTTAAACCCTTGAAAACAGATGGCTGCAAAGGATTTTATAATATTTATTTTATCATCCGCTGGTGGCAGTATTGTGGCTCTGTAAATCCATTTATTCGCAAAACACAAGTTTAACGAATAGTTGGCTTATTTCAGTCTGTTTTCCCGGGGCTTTGATTCCCGGTCTACACAACGTTCCGCAACGGCTTGTTTTTAACGCTCAAAATCAAAATCATCTGCGTTGCCCAGTTCTAAATAATCACGTGCGTCTTCAATTCGATTTTGTTCATTGGAAATAAAATTCTGCCATTCTGTATTATTCTTAGTGAGATTTTGCAGATTTCCAAGTTCGATTTCTTGAGATTTTAAAAGCTTACTGATATTACCTTTGAGCTTTTTCGTTTCGTTAAAACATTTACTATAATTGCTTTTGACCGCCTCGAAATCCTTTGTCTTAGAATCCAAGGCAGTTCTGAGACTTTCATTCTCAGTTCTGAGTTTATCATTCTCAGTCTGGAGACTGCGGTTCTCGGAACGCATGTCTTGCAAAGCTGTGTCCAATTCCGTCATTTCCATCTGATTTTCTACGATTTTGTCATTCTGCTTTATAATCGTATCACGGTTCTGGTCAATCATTTTGTTCTGTGTGTCTACAACTCTCTGCATCTCATTTCTGGCAATGTTAGTCTCTGATTTAAGTTCCTCTACACTTTTGTGTTGTGGGTCTCTGTACGTCCGAAATGACACTCCGAACTCTCTAAGACACATATCGTCTACCACTTTTGTTGCCCGGGCTAAATTCGCTTTTGTCATAAATGCCTTACAATTCACTCCTTTGCCCTCGACGAACGGAGTTGCAACGCCGTGTGCGTGTACTAAGGATGTACACTCTTTATGCAGTTTAGGGTCATAATATTTATGGACTTCATCAACGTGAATCTCCATTCCATGCCAGTTTTTCTCTCCAAAATAATCTTTCATGCAGTCGTTGACTTTATTAAAAAACTCCTTAGTTCTGCCTTGTTCTGTGACTTCTTGAGGACACGGAATGTTTACCATTAACGCTTCTACTCTGTCCTTTTTTAACCGCTTCGGTGGGAGAACAGCGTCGACTTCCTTAAGTCGTTTCTCTGCATTGTCAACTGCTTCTGCATAACTGTTACACCCCACGTAGAAATTCCCCGAAGACAGTTCCGGGTTTATATTCTCATTGCTGTGATTACGGTTGTCATTTTCATCTCCATGTCTGTCCATGTGTAAAGTTTTTACGATTTTCAAGTTTCGTATTCCAATTTTTGCTAAGTGTGTGCTTGCCATAATTTTAGGTCTTCCTTTCTGTTCTAAGTTTTTGATAACCTAAATATGGTGTATACGCACACCCATAAACTTCGTTTAGGTGTACCTCCTTATACCTTAAGTTGGTCTGCGCTACGCTTGACCCCCTTAAGGTACTCGTCGCAAGGGGAGACCCCTTGACCCCTTTTCCGGGTAGCGCACCCCGGGTTATTGTTTATCGGGTGTCCATACCCAGTTCTTTGCTTTGTCTTCCAAGGTCTGTTCCGGTGTAATCTCTGCCGTTTTTCTTGTCGGAAACTGTCCCGGATATTTCTTTTTGAGAAAATATCCTCGAGTTCTTAACGTTAATTTTCTTTTATAATTCAATGCGTCTTCATAATGCCTATTTTTAATCATATCGAAATATCTTGTTAAATCAGCCTTATGATATTCAGAGACCAATGAATCGTATCTCAATGCAAATTTACTAAATCTGTCTCCACGCTCTTTAACCTGTCTTGGTTTACCTCTATCCGAACAAGATATAGGATTGAGAGTTCCATCATCATTCAATTCGCAAATAAAGAAACGAGATATTGCAGACTGAATTTCCTCTTTGTTCAATCCACACTTTTTAGCCCATTTCTCAAATGGAAGATTGCTTGTAACAATTAATAAATCTCCAGTGAAATAACGATCATCTGAACCACGGCGGTAAGCTGTTACTGCTTTATTATCTGAAATGGTCAGAAGTGAATCTGTAGTCTGGTCGTCGATAAGAATCGCTTGTGTGGTCGGTGTTAAATTATCATATTTTCCAGTACCATTATTATCCACGCATAAAATTCGTTCATACCCTAATTCTCGCATGGTCTCTAAACTCGTATAACTTTTTCCCATGTTCGGTTTTCCAGTTATGAAAATGCAGAGGCGGTTCACATATGTCTCATCTTTAATGCTGTCTGCAATACCTTTATCATAACGTTCTCGACAGTGCTTCATTCTAGCATTGCTTCTCAAAAATAAACGCTGTTTGAAGTACCATTCGTCGAAGTCTCCGAACTGGCGACCGAGTTCGTAACAAAACTCGTCTACCTCTACAATCTCGCCAGAAGTGACTTTTTTCATTTTATCTGAAACTCGCACATAGCCTTCTCTGATTTTCAGAATCTCTTCGTAACTCATGTTAGAGACGATAGCACTCATATCATAATGCTGTTTTCCGTCATTAATTGCCTTTTCTGTATCATGAGTGAGATACGTCGCATATGCTCCAAAATCGCCCACAGTCTCGATACCGTGGTTCGCAATCATAGTAGCGTCTTCCTTTCGAAAAACAATACCTAAATCGTTGAGAATGGTACTCACGTGCTTTCCGCTCTTTGAGACATTCTGTGCGTCTTCCATAACTCTAATTAAAATATGATAATGTGGTTTTTCCGTTGATGGTTCAAAAAAGTCGTCTCCAAGAACGTCTTCATCATGTTTGATTCCCAAGCACTGATATTCTGCTTTTTTAAGTTCCTTGATTCGTTCCTTTAATTTTTCCCAACCGTCTGGAATCTGCTCATCATAAACCTTTACTGCTAACGTCTTAACATTGCTTTTCACAGTCATTTTCGACCCTTTACGTCCGATTAAGTTTGTGGTTTCCTCTTTTTTTCCCATGTCTTTTTCCTCCGTTTTCGAGGTCGGGGCATTAGAAAGTAGCAACTTAGCAACCAGTAGCAACCTCTTTTGCCGTAGCTGAGGTTGCTACCTAGAACCCTTGATTTTTCTGGGTTTGTAGCACTTTAGCAACCTCTGCAACCTCGTTTTTATCTTGTGACATGAATAAATATGTTTTTTTGGGGTTGCAAAGACGTAGGTCTGATTCCTGATATTGTGTCTAGTCGGAACACAACTTACCGTAATTGTTTGTTTTACGTATTCAATTAAATATATTTTATATGCGATTCTACTGTTAACAGTGCTAAAGTTCTACGATTCAAAGCCCTCTGTTAACGATTTGAAGCGCATAATAAGCCCTAACGGGCGGTCAACATAGAAAGTTTGTCTGGTTGGGTTTAAAAGCTTAATTTGTCCGGTTAAAGGGATAATCTATATCGGCTGTTTTTAAGTACGCTGTCTACAACTGCTCTCACGTATTCGGTGTTGCGGTTCTACCCTCGTCGCTCAACTATCTCGTTAAACTTGGAGTTTTCCGCAATCTGGCGACCCGTTCCGACCGGAGTGAATCCGGTCTCCACCGCAAGACTGTTCCGTTCGGTCGGTCAGAAATGCTGAACTAAGTCTGTAGACAGAAAAAGAGAGGGAAAGAAGAATCATTTCTTCTCTCCCTCTCTGCACGACGGTCTACGCAACGTCCACTGGACGTTACTCCGACTTTCGGAAAACCGGGTGAGTTTAACGAATAGTTGACTTATTTCAATGTGTTTTCCCGGGATTACATTCCCCGGTTCAGACAACGTTCCGCAACGGCTTTTTATCAAAAATCCCTCATGGACTTTTCCATGAGGGATCACAACATTTCAATTCTTAATTCATTTTATTTCATTGCATCCATCAATTCTCTGAACTTCAGGATCATTTCCACGCAGTTATCGGTGCCAAGCTTACCAGCATCAAGAGAAAGATTATAACTCTTAGAATCTCCCCATTTCTTGCTTGTATAATAGTTATAGTAGCTTGCACGCTGTTTATCTGTCTTATTGATAATATCTCTAGCTTTATTCTCTGTAATATTCAGATTCCTGCTGACATTTTTGATACGGACATCTAAGTCTGCATGAATGAAAACATTGATACAATTAGGGTTATCAGATAAAGCATAATCTGCACAGCGTCCGACAATCACGCAGGATTCCTTTTCTGCAATTTTCTTGATCGTTTCAAACTGCGCCAAAAAAACTTTGTGATTTAATGGCATATCCAAAAACGGTGCTGCAGAATAACCACTGACAGAATATGTATCCATAACTAAAGAATATAAAAAACTGTTTGTCGGTTTTTCATCATGATTCTCAAAGATCTCTTCACAGAATCCGCTGTCTTTTGCAGCCTGCTGTAAAAGTTCTTTATCGTAAAGCTTAATACCAAGCTTTGCAGCAAGTTTTTCACCTACTTCTCTTCCGCCGCTGCCAAATTCTCTACCGATCGTATATATTTTATTTGCCATATCAATCCCACCTTTACGCAAGTTTTTTATTTATCTTTATTATAGCGTATTTAACAAAAATTGGAAAGATTTATTTTGAATTTTCTAACATTTTTCCATAATATTGTAACTGTAAAAACTTCTTGTCCATTTATATCAAGATAATGCGTAGTATTTTAACGTAAGTCACGTAGTATTTTTTCAAAATATTCCGGCAATGGTGCAGAGATTTCCATGTATTCTCGGGTTCTTGGATGAATAAATCCAATGGTCATGGCGTGTAATGTCTGTCCCTGCAATTTGTAAGGGCTTTTTCCATTCGAATAAAGCGTGTCGCCTAATAATGGATGTCCAATACTTGCCATGTGAACACGGATCTGGTGCGTTCTTCCGGTTTCTAACTTAAATTCCATGTAAGTATATTTATCAAAACGCTCTAAGACTTTATAGTGTGTGATTGCATCTTTTCCATTTTTTTCATTGATGGCCATTTTCTTGCGGTCAACCGGATGTCTTCCGATCGGAGCATGGATCGTTCCCTCGTCATCCCTGACAACACCATAGACAATCCCCCGGTATCTGCGGTTTACACTGTGCTCTTTGATCTGTTCCGCAATAAAAACATGACTCTCATCATTTTTGCAGACGATCAGGGAACCTGTGGTATCCATATCAATACGGTGTACGATTCCCGGGCGTATCTCTCCATTGATACCGGAAAGACTATCCCGGCAGTGATACATAACCGCATTGACCAGCGTACTGCTGTAATGTCCTGCTGATGGGTGCACGACCATTCCCTTCGGTTTATTGACCACCAATAGGTCATCATCCTCATACAGAATGTCAAGCGGTATATCTTCCGGAAGAATCTGTGTCTCTACAGCATCCGGGATTTCTACCGTCACCAGATCTTCGGTTTTTAGCCGGTAATTTGCCTTCTGAACCTTGTCATTGACAGAGACATTACCATCTTTAATTAATTTCTGAAAAAAAGAGCGCGACTGCTCTGGAAAAAGGATACTTACATATTTATCCAGACGCTCGCCCTCATATTCGTATTCTACTTCAAATGTTTCTTTTTGCATATCACTGATCCTTATTTTTCAGCAGGTCTGCATATTTGCTGTGCAGAACGTTAATCATGAAAAATTTTATTATAGTCCTCCTCTTTATAATAAAACAATCCGAGAATGATCATTGCAAACGCTGCGACTGTCACATATATATCCGCCACATTAAAAACCGGAAAATCGATCAGTTTAAAATAAAAGAAATCGACCACGTAATTGCGGAAAACACGGTCAATAAAGTTGCCCAATGCTCCGGCAAAAAACAGGATACAGATACCGTCCATCGGACGGAACTTTTTCTCACCCGGTATGCGTTTCAGATATAGATATGCGATCATGCAGAGTACGACTAGCGTAAAAACCACAAAAAAGATCTTCTTTCCCTGTAAAATTCCAAATGCAGCTCCACGGTTTTCCAGATAATGTAACTCAAAAACTCCATCCCAGATCACGAATGGCTGCTGATTCATTAATCCATGGATTGCCATTAATTTTGTGACCTGATCGATCACGATCAGAATGATCGACAGGATGATTCCTGTCAATGCTTTTTTTAAAGTGTTAGTTTTCTTCTCCATAAATATATAATATTCCTTCCAAAATCTGTTCATCGGTCAGATTTTTCTCAATATAGGCATCTCCCGGTGTCTTTAACAGGATAAACTTAATCTGGTTTCCAACCATTTTTTTATCAAGCTTCGTTGTTCTTAATACATCATCCGGATTCTGTCCGGATACACGGACCAGCAGTCCAAAATGTTTTAAGGTCTCCTCGATAGAAGAAAGCTGCACTTTCGTGAGATTTCCCTGTTGATAGGAAATATACGAGGCTGCAACCATACCAAGTCCTACACAGACACCATGTGACAATCCAAAATCCGAAAGCTTTTCTACAGCATGGCCGATGGTATGTCCGAAATTAAGCAGCGCACGTTCCCCCTTTTCCTTTGGATCGCGCTCAACCACATCCCGTTTGATCAGGCAGCTCTGATAGACCATTTCCTCGAGAGTGTTATAGTCTAATGCAAGAATTTCTTTCTCATATGCATTCATCCACAGAAAATAATCGTGATTCCTGATCAGACCATGTTTTAAGATTTCTCCAAAACCAGAGACAAGCTGGTCCTTGGGCAATGTTTTTAACACATTTAAGTTCATATATACAAGTTTCGGCTGATAGAAGGCTCCAACCATATTCTTATACTGCATGACATCAAGATGAAATCAACGCCGGTCTTGCCGCCAATGCTGCTGTCAACCTGGGAAAGAAGTGAAGTCGGTACCTGTATAAAATCAATGCCGCGCAGATAAGTTGCCGCTGTGAATCCGGTAAGATCACCTACGACGCCGCCGCCTAAGGCGATCATAAGATCATGCCGGTCAAAATGATTCTGAATTAAAAATTCATAAACTCCATTGACGGTATCTGTATTTTTGCTCGCTTCCCCTGCCTGAAATTCATAACAGAAAACGTGTAAAAAGTTTTCTGTTAAAATATTTTTCACCGTCTCTGCGTAAAGTTTTGCAACATTGGAATCTGTAACAATACAGATTTTCTGGTCAGCCTGATATCCAAGGTGCTTTAACTCCTCTGCCAGCCCCTGAAAGGAATCTGTCAGTTTGATGTGATAGATCACCTTTCCATCTAAAGTTACCGGTAAATCTTTTGCCATAACGATAGCCCTCACTTATCCATATAATTTATAGCGAACTTTCATTCTTCCTTTGTTTGTTTCGCCCATCTCCCGCTCAAAAACAAAACGGCCATAACCACGCACCGAGATAATATCTGCTTCCTTACAGCGATAGGATGGATTCTGAACACATTTGCCATTCACAAATACTTTTTCCGCCTTGAAAAATTCCAATGCCTGGCTTCTGGAAAATTTGTAGACACATGCGATCATGCTGTCTAAACGGTTCGAAGTGATTATTCCATCTTTTTCTTCAAATTTCTGCTGCTGTTCTAACGCATCTGCTGACACAGGAGATAGCTTTACAACTGTATGACGTATTTTATCAAGATTCTCCATAAAATAAGGCGCCATGCTCTCCTCACAGATTAAAAAATATTTGTCCTCACAGATTATAATATCGCCTAATTTTGAGCGGTCAACGCCAAGATTCATCATAGAACCTAAAATATCCCTGTGTCCTAATTTTTCTGCAAACTTTGGATAGGATGGAACAATCTCAAGATATGCAATTGGAAACTGCCACTCATAATAAAGAGCATCAGGTATAAATGCAATTATCTGACGCTCTGCAAAAGGAACACCTCCAGAAGCTTCTGTCTTTGTCTCAAAAAACTTTTCGTTCTGGTGGTAAATATTCAGTTCATTTAAATTAAGGAAATCGCTGAATAAAACGATTCCCTTTCTATTTGCCTGTCTGGATAAATCTATTAACTTCTTTTTGCAAAGTTCCTGCTCATTCATAATGTCGTTTTCTACAGTCCTCTGGTTGTATCAAAAGAGTCTACAATATTCAGAAAATCACCTGAAATATCAACCGCTGCCGGAGTGATAATGAAAATATAATTCGAAATCTTCTGAAGATTTCCACTGATTGCAAAGCAGGATCCGGAAGTAAAGTCAATGATACGCTGCGCAATCTCTACATCTAATCCCTCCACATTCAAAACAACTGTGCGGTTGTTTAACAATGTCTCCGTGATCTCTCTTGCATCCTCAACAGATGTCGGTTTGATCACACATACTTCCATACCAGCGAGATTCTGCTGTTTTTTGGACGGACGGATCGGTGTGACTTTTGGAGTGGTCTTTACCGGTTTTTCTTTGTAATCATCGGTAAAAGTATCCTCTTTTTCACGTTTCTTAAAAGAAGATTTTGGTTTTACTTCTTCCTCATCGTCATCATAGTCATAGTCTTCATTGTAAAAATCGTCATCATCATCCGGATTCAAACGCATTACATTTAAAAATTTATCAAGAAAACTCATTTTTCTGCTCCTACTAAACTGATTTAAATTCTGCCTCTTTCTCCTTCCGGTATCTGGCGCAATTATTGTTTGTTATAATTGCGTTCTCCAAAAATCCCGGTTCCGACACGGACCATGGTAGCGCCCTCTTCAATTGCCACCTCGTAGTCGCCTGTCATGCCCATAGACAGAATTTCCATAGATACATTATCTATGTTTTTCGCAGCGATGTCAACAGATAAATCTTTTATTTTACGGAAATACAACCGGTTATCCTCTGCATTTTCCACGTATGGTGCAATGGTCATAAGTCCTTTAATGCGGACATTTTCAAGTTCTGCGATCTCTTCCACTAACTGGACGGCATCCTCCTCCGAGATACCGAACTTGGAATCCTCATGCGCAATATTTACCTCCACAAGGATCGGAACAATGATATTTTTCTTCTTTGCCTGAATATTGATCTCCTCTGCCAGACGGTAGGAATCAACAGAATGGATCAGTGCGACCTGTCCTGCAATATATTTTACTTTGTTTCTCTGCAGATGTCCGATCATGTGCCATTTGATATCCTTTGGCATTTTCTCAATTTTATCGCAGAGCTCCTGCACTTTATTTTCGCCGAAATCCCTGATATTTTCATCATAAATTTCCTGAAGCATCTCAATTGGTTTTGTTTTACTGACAGCGATCAGTGTCACTTCTTCTCTCTTTCTTCCTGCGCGGTCACACGCTGCCTGTACACGTTCTTCTACATTTTTTAAATTATCCTTTAACATTTGATTTTATCTCCTTCGCCGTTATTTTTATTTGATCAACTGATTTTCATCAATCTTGGTGCCGTCTAACGCAATATGGTCGTATAATGCAATACCATAAGTCGTGCCTGTTTTTACAATCGTATATTCCTCATTCTGATATAAAACATCAATCTGCTTGAATACAGCATAGCCTTTGTTAATGTTGTAAACACCCTGTAACGATGCAGTGTCTGTACCGACACGATACGTCTCACTGGAATCCGGTTTCTGCAAGATATCCCCGGAGGACACATACTCACTGTCGATATAATAGGTATCGTCTGTCTCATAATAAATGGTTGGTGTCACAAATTCCGTAGTACTTTTTCCGTCCTTGTCCGTGCGTTCCACCAGAATTCCCTCATCATCGGAATCCCCGCCCTTTAAGAAAAAGCTGATCGGAACGGTATAAAATTCCTTCCCGGTGATCGCGGAATTTGGAATTTTAAGACCGGTTTCTTCGGACAGTAAAAGTTCAATCTCCACATAACGCTCTGACGCATATCTGACCATAGCACTTTTCAGCGAGAGGATCAGATACTGCTGTCCATCGCGCCCGACAATGGAATAAGCTGCGTAGGCTTCCTTTGCATCTTTTAAAAAGCGGATCTTAATCGTATCGTCGTCTTTTAAAGATTCTGCCGTTGCATCCGGGACTGGTACAATAATATTCCAATATTCGCTGTCAATCAGCTTGTACTCAGGTGAACCGGCCTGGATAGCCGGATTTGTTTTCATATCGTTTTTGGAATAACTGGATTCGTCAAACATCGCAGCCGTAAAATTATCAACCGTAACATTTTCAAATCCGTCCGTATAATAAGTTACGATTCCGGGTACATCTGTGATCACTTTATGAAAGGTGTTATTGTTCTCCGCAGAGGCGACATAGTCTGAGATATCATTTAAGGCATTCACACTCAATGCCTCACTCAGAGATGCATTGACATTGTCCTTAAAACTGTATACCTGATAATAGTTTTTTCCATCGTAGGCATATAAAAAATCATTTATAGTTTTCTCGATTTCTGCAAGATTTTCACTGTCGATGGTGCTACCATCCTGACTTGCCTCGTTGATCATGTTCGAAACGTCTCCATTCTCATCAACGGAGCAGACCAGATCGCCGTATGCTACTTTGGATCCCTCTTTTACATAATAATTCACTGCACCGGAATAATCTGAATTGATGATTTTTTCATCGCGCAGGATCAGACCATTGTATACATTATTGACCGCAATGGTTCCCTGCTCCACCTCATAAACAGAAATATGTGTCTCTGTCAGATAACTGAACACATTAAATACCAGATAAATAAAGATGATGACAAATATAATGACACCAATATTAAAATTCATTGGTTTTCTATATTTCACAACATTTTTGTTTTTCTTCAATTGCATAACCTGCCTTGTTTTTCTCACTTCCGCTCATTATAGCATTTTTTACATGGCAAAACAATGCGATTCATGTATAAAAAACAGTTTCACAGGAAAAAATAAACAAAAATAGATGATATCAAAGGAGATATATTCATGAAAACAAATTGGTTAGATTATACTTTACTGACATTAGTGATCATTGGTGCCATTAACTGGGGACTAATCGGATTCTTCCGCTTTGACCTTGTTGCATTTCTGTTTGGAAATCTTTCCTGGCTTTCCCGCATCGTTTATGCACTGGTAGGTATCGGTGGTCTTTACACGATCAGTCTTTATGGAAGAATTAAGAGTGGAGACGAAGCTTAGAAAAAGGTTGAGCTGTTTTGTATGCAAAAAAGGTTGTTGCACTAAATCAGGTTAGCACAACAACCTTTTAACAGCAAAGTAATTATAGGGAAATGACAATCTTTGCTTTTGCACACTCAGGTAATCTGGACTCATCTCTTGAAACACTTAAGATAAACTTCACATTGTATTTCTCACTGATGATGTCGAGTTTTTCAATTGCATGCTGAATCTCGTCATCTGTCTCGGTAAATGCAATTGTAAGGAAACTATCAAGATACATCTCTTCGAGATCGTGATCCTGTGAAACAATTCCGCATAAGAATCCAAGGAACTCATCACAATTATCGATTGGATAATCCATCACGTTGATGAGACGAACCTTGTTGTTCAGTTCATACATATGCTTCTGGCTTTTGTCCAGATAAACAATGTTTCCGGATGCGGCTGCAACAGAATGATTTACTTTGGCTAATAATTCTTTGGTCTTACCCTTTCCCTTTTCGCCTGCAATAATTTCTATCATTGTCATTTCCTCCTTATATTCCCTGTTTTATGTATTTTGAATAAAAACAGTAGGTTTTATAAAATAATTATAGTACATATGCACATAAAATACAACTGTTAATTCGCAAAACCACTGAGCATTTCATTCATGAGAAGATAAAGGTTGGACTTTCCGTCTGCTTTTAAAACAATGGAGACGATCGGCTGTCCGGAAGCATTATAAGAATACAGTACCAGACAGTATCCGGCAGCTCCTGTTGTTCCGGTCTTTCCACCTACGACAGTGATCCCTTCCGGCGCTTTTTCCTTACCGGTGAGGTACTGATTTGTATTCTCCCATGTTTTCTCTACGCCCGCACCATTCACATCTGTGTATACAACATCATAACTCATCGTACTGATGATATCGAGAAACGTCTGATTCTGCACTGCATTCTGGAAAATAAGGTAGAGATCATAAACGGAGGTATAGTGGTTTTCATCCGGGAGTCCGTTTGGATTGACAAAATGGGATCTTGAAGCACCCATTGCAAGTGCCTCCTGATTCATCATATCTGCAAAACCTTCCACGCTTCCGCCGATATGCTCTGCAATCGCAATTGCAGCATCGTTTCCACTTTTTAACATCATGCCATATAACAGATCCTTAAGCTGCACCACATCACCTGCTTTTAAACCGCAGACAGAAGAATCGGACGCCTGGTCTGCCGCATTTTCACTGACAGTCACATAATCTTCCAGATTTCCGTATTTTAAGGCGATATATGCGGTCAGAATTTTTGTTGTACTGGCAGGATATAATTTTTCATAAATATTCTGTGCGTAAGTTACAGTATTGGTTGCAAGATTGAAGGTTCCTGCTCCTTCTGCCACCTGCGAATCAGTCGTATCATTTCCAATGTTCACATCATCTGCCACACACAGATTCTGTGAAAAATAAGTTTTTTCTGACCCGGCTCCCTCAGATGCCAATCCATAATCTGCCGAAGTGCTGTAGATATCATAAGGATTATCATAACTTACTACCGTCTGTCCGCACCCAGACATAAAAACAGCTGCTATGCCACACAGACACAGCAGTCTCATTTTATTTATACATTTCACGCCACTCTAAATCTCCTCTGTCTAATGCTCGAATCAAAAGTTCGGCAGTGGCAAGGTTCGTTGCCAAAGGAATATTATGTGTATCACATAATTTCACAACATTATTTACATCCGGTTCATGAGATTTCGGAGTAAGTGGATCTCTTAAGAAAATGACAAGATCGATCTCATTATGTTCAATCTGTGCACCGAGCTGCTGGGAGCCTCCCAGATGTCCAGCCAGATACTTATGAACATTGAGATTGGTCACCTCCTCGATCAGTCTTCCGGTTGTTCCGGTTGCATAAAGTTCATTCTTCGAAAGAATCCCTCTATATGCGATGCAGAAATTCTGCATTAATTTCTTTTTTGAATCATGCGCAATAAGTCCAATGTTCATTATGCGGTTACCTCCCATCAATATTTTTTCGGCTGTAGTCCAACATTCAACACAAGCCCCACCCCTATATATAACGATAAAAGCGACGTAAGACCATAGCTGACAAATGGAAGCGGCAAACCGGTATTCGGAAGCACCCCACTTGCAACCCCAATGTTAACCAGGCTCTGAAAGCCCACCAGTGCAGCAAATCCACAGCAGATCATTTTTCCTGCGGTATCTTTTGCTTTTCTAGCAATTAATATACACTCAATCGTGATGAAAAGCAATAAAATTATAATGATAACCGTACCGATAAATCCAAGTTCTTCCCCCGCTACCGCAAAGATAAAATCTGTCTGGGGTTCCGGGATAAAGTTACCGTTTTTTACCGAGGTGGCATCTGTATTATTCAGTCCTTTTCCCCACAGCTGACCGGAACCGATCGCCATGATGGAATTCTGCTGCTGGTAAGCGTCTGCCGGGTAATCATCCGGGTAAAGCCATGCCATAACACGTGTCACCTGATAACTTTTGATAAACGGAAGTTTGTCCTGGATCAGCAACGTAAACAGTATCACTGCTGATGGAATACTGACAGCCAAAACACCTGTTACTATTTTATAACTTAATCCCGCAACAAACAAGAGGGCAGCAAAAATTAATGCGGTAACAATTGTCGTTGAAAGATCCGGCTGTTTTAAAATGAGCGCAAGCGGTATTCCCGCGAGTATAAATGACGTGATCAGTACTTTCGGTGTATTAATTTTTTCTTCATGTTTCATAAAAAAGTAGGCGAAAAATAATATAATTAAAATTTTTGCCAATTCGGAAGGCTGGAAACGGAATCCTCCGATCTCAAACCAGCGCTGTGCACCACCGGCATCATCACCGGCAAACATAACGAGCAAAAGCACACCGACCATAAAAAAGTAGATCAGCCAGGAAAACTTCAAAATAAAGTTATAGTCGATCAGGGAGAGCATCACCATGATCGTAAGCCCGGCGATCATACCCAAAATCTGTTTGCTCTGCACGGATGGCTTGGCACTTCCGATCAGAAGGATTCCGATCACATTTAAGATCACCACATACATGACCAATATGAACTTATAATTTCTCAGTTTGTACTGTTTAAACATTGCAATTCTCTCTTTTTGTATTCTTTTAAAATGACTTTTATCTCAATATTCTCAGGTTCTACATCTACATACTTTGTGATCACATTTCCGATATCGCGCCGTATGTATCCCATCGTTTCTTCGTCTAAAATGTTGTTTTCATAATGGATCATACATTTTAAACGTTCTTTTGCGGCAGTTACAGATTGTTCTCTCATTTTTTCTCCATTTCTGCTATGCACAAAAGTCAGCTATGAATTGATGGTCTGCTTTGCAGGCTTGTTCCAGAAGAATCCGCGGAAACGGTGTTTTTCCTGAAGAAAATCCGGGATTGGAACCGCTTCCCCCACAAGGCGTCTGCAGATGTTCTCATAACATGTCTGGGAAGTGCCTTTCTTTCCCATCATGCTCTCACCGTGATTCTGGGAAATGATAATATGTTCATCTTCCAGTACCACACCCAGAAGTTCCGTGTTCAAAAGTTCGCAGATATCGGAAATCTGAAGCATGTTTCCCTCTTTTACCAACTGTTTCCGAAATGAATTGATCAGCAGATAAGTGGAGATATCTTTTTTCCTTCGGAGCAGGCGCAAGACACAGTCCGCATCATGGACGGCCGCCACCTGTGGCGTTGTCACAACGACTACTTTATCTGCCGCGCAGACGGCAAGGTCAAAGCCGCTGTCAATTCCTGCCGGGCTATCCACAAGGATATAATCATACGACTCCTTTAATTCCTCCATGAGCGTCTGCATCGCCTCTGTCGTGATCGGTGGATGCTCTCTGACACATGCAGATGGAATGACCGAAAGATTCGGGTATCTGCGGTCTCTTATGACAGCCTGCTTCACTCTGCATTTTCCTGTGAGGACATCGACCAGATTATATACAATCCGGTTTTCAAGTCCCATCACAACATCGAGATTGCGAAGCCCAATATCTGTGTCAATCAAAATTACTTTTTTCTCTAATAGTGAAAGTCCAACTCCGACGTTCGCTGTGGTAGTTGTTTTGCCAACGCCGCCTTTTCCTGACGTGAAAGTGATCACTTCACTCATGAAGTAAGACCTCCTTTTACTTAGTCATTAAAGCTGTTTGATGACTCACCTACATTTTCTGCCTGACCGTTCAGCAGTTCTTCTGCATCCTGAACACCAAAATAGTAAGAAAATACATTCTTGGCATATTCGGCAGCATTATGTGATGTATAACCGAATGCGATACGTGTTGCGATCGACACCTCAGGATCATTGTACGGCGCATATCCGACGAATAAAGCATGGTTCGGACGGTTTGGACTCTGCTGTGCGGTACCGGTCTTACCTGCAACCTCAATTGAGAAATTATCAAATGTAGACAGATTTTCCACTACCATACGCATTCCGGTATGAATGGCATTCCATTGTGTGGTATCTAATACATCCACCGTATTTCTTACTTTCGGCTCATAGGTTTCCAATGTATTGCCATCGGAATCACATACTTTGCTCAACAATGTGTATTCATATACATTTCCGTCATTTGCAATGGCAGATACATATCTTCCAAGCTGGATGGTCGCATAGTTGTTATTACTCTGTCCGATTGCTGCCATGACCGGGTATTCATCTGCAATCTGCGGATCGTTTTCCTCAATCTCCACGCCTGTTGTCTCATCTAATCCAAGAAGCGATGCGTATTCCTGAATTTTGGAAATACCAGTCGCATCATCGTAGGATGTAGAAAAATTATTCGTTGCAAGACGATAACCAACATCATAAAAGAAGTAGTTACAGGAATCACGGAGTGCCTCAGATACATTGATCAGTCCATGCGTGTAACCGTGATTTAATGCCCAGCATCGCGGATGGTTGCTGATATTTTCATACACACCCTTGTCCATGATCTGTGTCGTCGGTGTAATCACACCTGTGGCAAGACCTGCAACCGAGGATACCATTTTGAAAGTAGATCCTGGTGCGGTGCGTTCCTGCGTTGCATAGTTATAAAGTGGCTTGGACAAATCCGTGTTGAGACTTGCAAAATAATCTGCATCAACCGTATTTGCAAGACGGTTGTTATCATATCCCGGATAACTTACCAATGCCAGCAGTTCTCCGGTTTTTACATCCGTGATCACACAGGAACCGGAGCATGGATCCAATGCAAGCTGTGCCGGTGTGATCTCAATATTCTTGATCTTATCCTTTAAAAAGCTGACCGGACTGACTGCATTCGATTCCAAGGAACTGATCTCCTCTGCATCGTAGGCAAGTACTCCCTGATCGTATAAGATCAGACACAACTGTTTCCCGGAAACAGATCCTGCCTTAATGAGATACTCATAAATAATTTTGGAAAATCCGGTATCTGTGGCAATGTCATCCATAATATAATCGCACAAAGCATCGTAGATTTCTGTCGAATCCGAGTACTTCTCATCAATTGTAAACTGTGTGATGTCAATCCAGTTCTGCGCGATCGCATGGTTTAGGTATTCCTGGGCACTGATCGTACCACTCTGCCACTCCTGATATACCTCATCCGTTTTATCAATTGATTTCTGCAGAAGGATTTTTTTCTCCTTCAACTGGTTGATAATATAAGTAAAATAATCCTGATCTTCCTCTCCGAGTGAACCAAATGCTGCCGGGGATGCCCCCTTCAACTCGCTGGTCACAGACGAGAGGACGGTCTGCTGTCTGCCGGAGAAAATATGCATGACAGCTTTTTCATTTTCGGTTGCTTTTTCATCTGAAAAATGTTCAATATCGATTACATTATTATTTACCAATGCGAAATAAACGTCAGTGATCGGGATATTCATCTCAGAACCGGAACTTTCAATATTGGAATATACAATACCTGCGATCTCCTGCTCTAACAGATCATATGCAGCAATCTGTAAGTTCTTATCGATCGACAGATATACATCATTTCCGGCAGAAGGCTCCTCACGTTCCAAAACCTCCACCGCTTTTCCAAGATAATCGACATAAAGCTTTTCATAGCCTTTTGTTCCCTGCAGGGACGCATCCATCACCTGTTCAATACCGGCTTTTCCGACCACGTCGTTTAAAGTATAGTTGTCGTTATCCGCAGATAAACTCTCGTACTCTTCGGTAGAAATTTTTCCAGTGTAGCCGATAATCGATGCAAAATATTCAGCATCATTGTATTTACGGATCGTATCGTCAATGACTTCCACACCCTGAAGCTTTGATGTATTCTCACTCACGTAAGCAACAGACTCCTCAGAGACATCGCTTGCGATCGTGGTGGCAATATATTTCTGATAGCTGTTTTCAGACATTGCATAGCGCACCACGGTGATTTTATATGCCATATCTTCAGCATAATCTTCACTGATTCCAAAACGTGTCACTTTCAGATAATCCATAACCTGGTCAGCAGTCGCTTCCGCCTGATTGTAACCAAGTTTTTTGTCATACTTCAGATCAGAATAAGATGCCTGACCGAAAACATCTGCAAGAAAACGTTTCCATGAACTTCCGCTCACAGTGAATTCGTAATTTCCATTATCGTTCACTGTAATTTTAAAATTATTGATAATGTCATCCCCATTTTTTTCCAGGGCAGTAATGATATCAGCAATTTCTGCATTTAAAAGTTTATTTTTTTCTTTGGTAGAATCATAGGAACCATTATCCTCGATCGTAATGGAATATGCGAGTTCATTGTAGGCAAGCACTTCGCCATTGCGGTCTAAAATATTTCCTCTGGTACTGTTTAACGTACGTTCCCGGACAATCTTTAACGTGTAATTGTCCTGGTATTCTGCGCCCTTTATGATCTGAAGCTGGAACATCCGGAAAATCAGCACAGAAAACAAAAGAACCATCACGGTTGCTGCGACAAGCAGTCTCGATTTGAAGATCGTACGGAAAAACTCTTTGATATTATCAAACAAATTTTACAGCGCTCCTTTTTTCTATTGTTTCAAGTTTCTGGTTAATTTTTAAAATAATAAAATATAAAAAAATGGTCACAACCATCGTATATACCAGTTCCGGTATCATGATATTTAACAGATAGTATAAAATATCAAACTTTCCACGGAATAAAAATAACAGGAAATAAATGATTAAACTGCATGAGAAATCGCTGACCGCGATCAGAAGCATCGGCAGTTTGATATCTTCCGGGTAAAACATTTTGCGGAAAAATCCGTTGAAATATCCCACATACATATAAAGCAGTGCATAGAATCCCAAAATACTTCCTGTAAAAATATCTAAAAGAAGTCCTGTGAAAAAGCCAATCCACAGTCCTTCTTTTTTTCCTCTCATAAAACCAAATGCAGAGACAACAACAATCATCAGATTCGGAGAGATTGATGCAAAAGAAAGTGCCTGAAATACGGTACTCTGCAAAAGGTAGCAGACAGCTATGATTAAAAATACAGTTATTTTTCTTCGCATGTCATCCTCCCTGATTTAATTTTCCACCGTCTGTTTCTTGTTCAAAATGACAAGTACTTCTTCGATATGCTCAAAATCAACCGCCGGTGTAATAGTTCCTGATTTAGTCAGATTGTTGGAATCTGTCTCGATCGAGCTGATATATCCGATTAAGATTCCCTGCTGATAATTGTAAGAAACCGCGGAAGTGACCACCGGATCATTGATGGAAACTTCATTGTCTTTGTCATTTAAATTATTGAATTCAATCACCATATCTTCGTTCATTTTCTGCAGACTTCCGGACACGATCAGGTTATCCGAAGTAGTCGTAACCATTCCGCTGACTTTGCTGGTGTCATTGATGATTGATGTCACCTTGGCATAATTTGGTCCGACATCTGTGACAATTCCAACAAGTCCGCTTCCTGCCATAACATTCATATCCACTTCAATTCCATCATTACTGCCCTTATCGATTGTAAAAGTATTAAACCAGTTTCCACTGTTTTTTCCGATTACATTCGCTGCAACTTTCTCATAACTCGGGTATTTCTGATCGAGACTGTAAAGTTCCCTTAAGTTGTCTAACTCGTACTGCTCCAGTTTAATTGTATTCAGTTCTGTTGTCAGTTCATCTACCTGATTCTGCAGATCCTCATTCTCTGCCATAACATCACTTAAGTTTTTCAGATTTGCCGCCTTGTCGGAGATCCAGGTGCCAACTTTATTGATTCCCTCCTGCATTGGCACAAAAACATAACCGGCTGCCGCATTCAGCGGACCACCGGATATATTTAAAGTAAAACTTAATAACATGATGATAATACATACCCCTGACATGATCAGAAGAAGGTATCTTGCAGGAAGAAAAAATTTTGATTTTCGTCTCATTCCATTCCTCAATTTCTAACAACGTATACAGGTGTATCCTGCATTACATTCTATTTTAAGATTTTATTTTTCATGCTGAATGCCAGATGTTTGTACTTCTGGTCACTTACAATCTTCACCAGTCCACGGACAACGCACTCTTCCGGCTCCTCACAGGTGTTGATCTCAATGCCTGTGATATCTTTGAACAACTGGCTCAGATTATGTATCTGGGAGCTTCCACCGGTAATGTAAATACCGGAATGGATAATATCTTTTGCAAGCTCCGGTGGAGTTTTCTCTAAGATCATCTTGATGGAATTACAGATGCTGTTTAAGTTATCCTTGATCGCCTCGTAGACAACTTCCCCTGTGATCTCCATCTCAATCGGAAGTCCACTTACCACATCACGTCCTACAATGACCATGGTTTCTGTATTTCCAGGAATACCGGAACCAAGCTTCTCTTTTAATGCCTGTGCGGTCTTCTGACCAATCACAAGATTATAGGTTCTCTTCACATAAGTAATGATCGATTCATCAATCCGGTTGCCTCCGAAATGCAACAGATCACTCAATACCAGTCCGCCGAGGGAGATGACAGAAATTTCTGTTGTATCTGCACCGATGTCCACAACCATGATACCGGTCGGCTCATTGACATCCAGTCCAAGGCCAACGGCATCCGCAATTGGTTTTTCACATAAAAGGACACTCTTTGGTTTTAATTTACTCTTGTAGAACATCTCAAAGAACGCTCTCTTTTCTACATCTGTAATATCAGTTGGAACCGCAACGATAAATTCAGCACCTCGGATTTTTCCCTTCATATGCTCTTCTAAGTACATCTGGAGCATGGTCTGAAGATTATTAAAATCAGCGATTACTCCACTGATCACCGGGAATGTGACATTGATCGTCTCCGGTGCTTTTTCATACATTGCATAAGCAGCATCACCATAAGCATAAATCTGGTCTTTTTTTACCAGAGCTATGGTATTCTTCTCATTTAATATTTTATTGGAAGTCTTGCAGTAAATCTTCATATTGCAGGTTCCAAGATCAATTCCATATACGTTGCTGTTCATTTTCTTCTCCCTTGTGTTGTTTTCCATAATCAAAGAATCCGTTGTAGTTTCACGGAGTATTTCATAACGGTAACTTCCCATTATGTGAGATACCCGGCTTCCCGGTAACTGAAGTAAGTACGGTCACCTATAATAATGTGGTCTGACAGCGCAATGCCTAATAATTTTCCGGCTTCTGCGATCCTTGCAGTCACTGTATTATCCTCTCCGGAGGGAACTGCCCTGCCGCTTGGATGATTGTGTACCATCACAATGTGTACTGCCTTTTTCTCCAATGCACAGATAAAAATCTCTCTCGGCGGAACAATCGAGGAACTGACACTTCCTGTTGTGACAACAGAGTCTCCCAGCCATTTACATTTGCTGTCAAACATGCAGACGATCAGCTTCTCCTGCTGCTCGTGCCTTAGCTGTTCCATATAATACTCTGCAACCGTTGCTGCGCTCCTCATCTGAATACCCTCAAAATGTCTGGTATTGGCAATCCGCGTGGAAAGTTCCGCAATGCATTTTAACTGCATCGCGATCACATCTCCGATTCCGTGGATCTTTTTCATTTCATCGTAAGACATCTCATAAAGATTCATGAGGTTTCTGTCTTTCTGTGATAAAAAACTTCTTGCCACATCCACGGCAGTCATTTTACTGCTTCCTGATTTGATCACGATCGCTAAAAGTTCTGCATCGCTTAACGCTGTTGCACCGTATTTCCAGAACTTCTCATATGGTCTTTCGGATTCCGGTAATTCTTTTGTTGTGAATGAGTGATTCATAAATTCCTTTCACTCTCCCTGAAAGTGTTTTATGTCAACTCAAAAAACTCTTTTTTCATTTTAGCATAACAAATCTGTATTAACAAGATTCCGTTCCTTAAGTTTTTGTAAAGACATCAAAATTCCAAGCTTTGCATGATACCAGGTCAGGCCACCCTGAAAATAAACGGCGTATGGAGGCTTGATCGGTCCATCTGCACTGAGTTCAATGGAAGATCCCTGCACAAAAGCTCCGGCAGCCATGATGACATCACTGTCATATCCCGGCATTGCCCAAGGCTCCGGTGTTACATAACTGTCTACCGGTGCAGCTGCCTGGATTCCCTCACAGAATGCAATCATCGCATCCGGATTGTTGAAGGTAACTGCCTGAATGATATCGTGGCGGCTCTCTGTACCGTTTGGAATGACGGAAAAACCTAATTTTTCATATATATTAGCAGCAAAAACAGCTCCTTTTAACGCACCGCTCACCACAGTCGGTGCCATGAAAAATCCCTGATAAAAAGACTGGATCACACCGAGAGATGCTCCAACTTCTTTTCCAAGTCCCGGAGAAGTCAAACGATATGCTGCATTTTCCACGCACTCTTTTTTGCCGACGATATAGCCGCCGATCGGTGCAAGTCCGCCGCCCGGATTTTTGATGAGGGAACCAACGATCATATCCGCGCCGACCTCTAACGGCTCTTTTTCTTCCACAAATTCGCCGTAGCAGTTATCTACCATGCAGATTACATCCGGTTTGATATTTTTGATAAAGGAGATCAGCTCACCGATTCTTGTTACGGATAACGTAGGTCTTGTGGCATATCCTTTGGAACGTTGGATTGTCACCAGTTTCGTGCGGTCATTGATTGCTTTTTTGATATTTTCATAATCAAAACTTCCGTCCGGCAATAAATCAACCTGGCTGTAAGTGACACCATATTCTGCCAGAGAGCCCTTGGATGGACGGATTCCGATCACTTCCTCTAAGGTGTCGTATGGTTTTCCAACCGGAGACATAAGCTCATCCCCCGGTCTTAAGTTCGACATTAAAGCGAGTGCAAGCGCGTGGGTTCCACAGGTAATCTGTGGTCTGACCAGTGCATCCTCTCCCTTAAAACAGGAAGCGTACACTTTTTCCAGCGTATCCCTTCCAAGATCATTATATCCATATCCCGAACTCATATTGAAACATTCTGCGCTGACGCGGTTCTCCTGCATCGCTTTTATGACTTTCATCTGGTTGTATTCTGCTCTTGCGTCGATCTCTGCAAAACGCTCCTTTAAAGATTCCTCGATTTTTTCTCCAAATTCGTATACTTCCCTGGAAATTCCAAGATTTTTGTATTGTTCTTCTAAAAACTGGTTCATTGCTATTTTTAATCCTCTCTATGTTATTTAAGCGAAACTCTTTTTGGGTTGTGATAAATTGTTCAAAATCAACAAAAACATTCAAGACACGCTCTCGCTATGTGTCACTCGCAGCGGTTCCCCAATGTCTTTCATGTCTTTTGTCGATTTTTCACAATTCAATTTACGTTTTTGTGAGTTTCGCATCTATTTTATTGCAGATAATCTTAAAATTATAATTGCTAATTTATGATAGTCTTTTCTTTTAAAATATTTATCATGCTGTCTAAGATTTTTGCATCCTGATAGTCATAGGCCTGTTTGTCAAGCCAGATAACGTCACGCTCACGGCGGAACCAGGTGAGTTGTCGTTTGGCAAAATGCCTGGTCTCACGCTTGATGATGTAGATGGCTTCTTCTAAAGTGGTTTTTCCATCCAGGTAATCTAAGATTTCCTTGTAGCCAAGTCCCTGCATGGAAACCATATCACGGTGAAAGCCCATATTTTTTAATTTCTGCACTTCATCCACAAGTCCCTGTTCTATCATAAGATCAACCCGTTTGTCAATATTCGCATAAAGATGTGATCTCTCATCGGTGAGCACAAAATATGCAAAATGATAAGGGGATGTTTTCTCCCGCTCTTTTTCATTGTGTTCTGAAATCCGCTTACCGGAAAGATGATAAAATTCCAATGCACGGATCACGCGTTTGATATTATTGGCATGAATGGCATCTGCGGACGCCGGATCGACTTCACGCAGCATGTTGTGCAGATAGTCTGCACCTTTTTCTGCCGCAAGCTGTTCTAATCCTGCCCGGTATGCCTCATCACACTCCTGCTCTGTAAAGTCAATATCATAGAGAAGTGCCTGAATATAAAATCCTGTGCCGCCTGCAATGATCGGGATTTTTCCCTCTGCATATATTTCCTCTAAATGCTCTTTCGCACGCTCCACAAATTTTACCACGTGGAATTCTTCATCCGGTTCAAATTCATCGATCAGGTAATGTCTGACACCATTCATCTCCTCCGGCATCACCTTTGCAGAGCCGATATCCATATGCCGGTATACCTGCATGGAGTCTGCGGAGATGATCGATCCGTTGATTTTTTTTGCAAGCTCGATGGACAAGGCTGTTTTTCCAACGGCTGTCGGTCCGGTCAAAATGACCATCGGTCTTTTTTCTGTCATAATTTTTATACGATTCTCCTGAATTTCTTTTCGATTTCATATTTTGTCATGGAAATGATCGTTGGTCTTCCATGAGGACAATTGTATGGATTATCCAACTCTAAAAGCTCATCAATCAGCGCTTCAATCTCCGGTCTGGAAAGATGATTGTTTCCTTTGACTGCTGCTTTACAGGACATAGACGCCACTTTTTCCATAATCAGATTCGGTGCGTCTTTGCCGGAAATATTGGCAAAATCATCCAGCATTTCAATAAACATGGTTTTCATGTCGATATCTGTAAAATCTGCCGGAATTGCAGTAATTGCATATTCTTTCCCACCAAAAGGTTCAATTTCATATCCAAACATCGAGAGCTGCGCTTCATAAGTTTCCAGTGCCTGCACCTCATCCTGATTCAATGTCAGGATGATTGGCGGACTGATTGTCTGCGATGTAAATGTTTTCTCTGAAATCTTTTTCATCGTGCGCTCGTAAAGTACTTTTTCATGTGCGGCATGCTGGTCGATGATAAAGAGTTTATCCTCGTATTCAATCAGCCAGTAGGTATCGAATAACTGACCGATGATTTTATGTTTTTTTCTTGCATCTTTCGTCAGAAAATGAGAGTCAAGCTGTTCTAAATTCTGCTGCTCATAGATTGGAGCGGTTTCCTGCGATGTAGATTCTATGTCATGTATTTCTGATGCGATTTCTTTAAAATTATTTTCTAATGTAGGTTGTTCAGAATTTATCTCTGCTATTGGCTCTTTGGAAGTATTTGTTTTCGCTTCTGCTGCAAGCGGCTTTGCAAATAAATTTTCTTCCTGCACAGTCAATGGACTTGCACTGGTCTGTTTCATTTTTTCAAAGAAAGCATCCTGATTCCGACGCTTGATCTCGAAAGGCTCCGGTGTATGTTTTGGAACCGGTGGGATTGTTTCTTTCTTTTCTTCCGTTACCGGGACTTCCGGTATAAAATCCCGGTGAGCGATTGTATCCCGGATAATTTCAAATAAGGAATGATAAATTTCCTCATTCTGACTGAACCGCAATTCCATCTTAGTCGGATGTACATTGACATCTAAAAGTTCCGAATCCATCTCAAAATAAAGCACACAGAACGGATACTGGTGCTGCATCATAAAACCTTTGTATGCCTCCTCAATGGATTTGGCGATCAGTGCACTTTTGATGTAGCGGCCGTTGATAAAATAGTTCTCATAGTTACGGTTTCCTCTGGAGATCATTGGTTTTCCAATAAAACCGCGAAGCTTAAACAGATCGGTCTCATGTTCTACCTTCAGAACCGCAGATGTAATATCTCTTCCGTAAATATGGTAAATGAGGTCTTTTTCGTTTCCATTGCCTGATGTGTGTAGTTTTGTCTGGCCATTGTTAATAAATTTAAAGGAGACATCCGGGTGGGACAATGCCATGCGCTCCATCAGGTCACTGATATATCCAGCCTCTGTCTGGGCGGTCTTTAGGAATTTTCTTCTGGCAGGAACATTGTAAAAAAGGTTTCTTACGATAAAAGTCGTTCCTTCCGGCGCCCCGATCTCCTCGTTTTCAACTTCTTTGGAACCTTCGATCACATATCTGGTTCCTGTCAGTTCCTCGTAAGTCTTTGTGATCAGCTCGACCTGCGCAACTGCTGCTATACTTGAAAGTGCCTCACCGCGGAAGCCAAGGGAATGAATATTGAGCAGATCTTCCACACTGCGGATTTTACTGGTAGAATGACGCAGAAAAGCAATCGGCACCTGTTTTTTCGCAATTCCGCATCCATTGTCCGTAATACGGATAAAAGAGATACCGCCCTCTTTGATCTCGACGGTCACGGCAGTCGCTTTCGCATCTATCGCATTTTCCACTAACTCTTTTACAACAGAAGAAGGTCGTTCTACCACTTCGCCCGCTGCGATTTTATCGATTGTCTCCTGATTCAGTAACATGATTTCCGGCATTTTCAGACACTTCCTTTCTTTCAGTCAAAAAGCTGCTCCTTACCAGCGGTTTTTGATCTTATTCTGTAATTCGTATAATTTATTCAAAGCATCGATTGGCGTCATATTGCTCAGATCGACACTCTTCAATTCCTCTAAAATATCATCATCTTTTACCGTGTCAAATAAAGACATCTGTGCAAGATCCACTTCGTCTAATTTTTCTTTTTTCTTTTTCGTTCCGGTCTCGACGGACAGATTTTTTGTGACTGCGGTAATGTCATTTGCACTTAATTCTTCCACGATCTGTTTTGCACGCTCAATGACGGAATCCGGTACACCTGCCAGTTTTGCCACCTGGATACCATAACTCTTGTCGGCACCGCCCCGGACGATCTTGCGCAAGAACACGATATCGTCGCCCTTTTCTTTGACTGCGATACAGTAATTGTTCACATTGTGCAGTTTGCCCTCCAACTCGGTCAGTTCATGGTAATGTGTTGCAAACAGTGTCTTGGCTCCGAGCAGCTTCGGATTGCTGATGTGCTCAACTACCGCCCATGCGATACTCAGGCCATCAAATGTGCTTGTGCCCCGCCCGATCTCATCTAAGACGAGCAGCGAGTTGCTGGTGGCGTTGCGCAGGATATTTGCAACTTCATTCATCTCTACCATAAACGTGCTCTGTCCGCTTGCAAGATCATCTGACGCTCCAACCCTTGTAAAAATACGGTCAACAATTCCGATTTTTGCTGAAGATGCCGGAACAAAGCTTCCAATCTGTGCCATCAGCACTATGATCGCCGTTTGACGCATGTAAGTGGACTTACCCGCCATGTTCGGTCCCGTGATAATGGAAATACGGTTGTTGCCGTTGTCTAAATATGTATCATTTGCGATAAACATATCGTTGTTCATCATCTTTTCAACAACCGGATGTCTGCCGTCTTTGATGTCAATCACACCATTTTCGTTAATTTTCGGGCGACAGTAATTATTCTGGTCTGCCACCACGGCAAGAGAAACAAAGGCATCAAGCTTTGCTACCGCTTTTGCTGTTTTCTGGATGCGGACCACTTCCGCTGCGATCCTGTTGCGCACTTCACAGAACAGATCGTATTCCAAATTGATCAGCTTGTCCTCTGCTCCTAAAATCATATCCTCAAGCTCTTTTAACTCCGGTGTGATATAACGCTCTGCATTGGCGAGTGTCTGCTTTCTCGTAAAGTAATCCGGCACGAGATCCTTGTAGGAATTTGTCACTTCCAGATAATATCCAAATACTTTGTTAAATTTAATTTTGAGGTTTTTAATCCCGGTCTTTTCACGCTCTTTTGCCTCTAACTCTGCAAGCCATGTTTTTCCTTCGGTCTTTGCGTGACGGTACTTGTCTACATTTTCGTTATAACCGTCTTTGATAAGACCTCCCTCGCGCACAGAAATCGGAGGTTCTTCCATGATCGATGCATCAATTAACTGATAAAGTTCTTCTAACGAATCCATATCCGCCTGAATTTCTTTTAAAAGTTCCGTATCAAAATCTTCCAGCAATGTTTTGATTGGCGGGAGCATTCCAATGGAATTCTTAAATGCGATCAGGTCCCTCGGATTTGCGGACATATAAGTCACACGGGTGATGAGACGCTCAAGATCGTAGATTGGATTTAAGTACTCACGCAGTTCCTCTCTTGTGATCATATGTTTGTTGATATCAGCGATCGCATCCTGCCTTTTTTCAATCTCTGCCTTATCGATCAGCGGCTGTTCGACATAAGAACGAAGAAGCCTTGCGCCCATGGCAGTTTTGGTCTTGTCCAATACCCAGAGCAGTGAACCACGTTTCTGTTTTTCACGCATTGTCTCTACCAGTTCCAGGTTTCGTCTTGTGGAACTGTCAATGATCATAAATTTACCGGTCGAATATGGATGTATGGCAGAAATATGATCCAGATTGTTTTTCTGTGTCTCGTAGAGATATTTTAACAATGCCCCTGCCGCGATCGTTCCGTAAGCATAATCGTTTAAACCAAGCCCCTCCAGACTATTGACATGAAAATGTCCTTTTAAGGTTGTCTCCGCCGTCTCGTCGCTGAAGTACCATGCATCCAGAGAATAAATGGTAATTCCAAGACGATGACGCATGTCTTCCAGATCCACGCCACTCATATAAAAGCTCTCATTGCAGACAATCTCGGAAGGCGCAAATTTATTGATCTCATCGATCAGCTTCCGCTCGGAATCCACTTCCGTGACATAATAGTCGCCGGTGGAAACATCCGCAAGGGAAATCCCATATTTATCTGCCAGATAGACAATGCACATAATGTAATTGTTTTTTGATTCATCCAGAGCCTGGATGTCCATATTCGTTCCAGGCGTTACAACACGGATGACCTCTCTTTTTACAATTCCTTTTGCAAGCTTCGGATCTTCCACCTGCTCACAGATCGCCACTTTATGTCCATTGGCTACCAGACGGTTTAAATATCCTTCCACTGCATGATATGGGATACCGCACATCGGCGCACGTTCCTCCATACCGCAGCTTTTTCCGGTTAATGTCAGCTCTAACTCTTTTGACACTAACACGGCATCATCAAAAAACATCTCATAAAAATCACCGAGACGGTAAAATAAAATACAATCTTTATATTCTTCTTTGGTCTGCAGATAATGCTGCATCATTGGTGTAAATTCTGCCACTTATGTTACTTCCTTCCATTGCGCCTGTTTATCATGCGCAATTATCTGATTCTTCTGACTGCGATCCCCTTATTGGAAAGGCTGATATTTTCGAATGACCGCCTCTGCCACTTTCATGCCGTCCATTGCCGCAGAAGTGATCCCTCCGGCATATCCGGCTCCCTCTCCGCATGGATAAATGCCTCTGATATTTGCCTCAAACGCCTCATCCCTGCGGATGCGTACCGGTGAGGATGTCCGGCTCTCCACGCCGGACAGGATCGCATCGTTCCGGTCAAAATCCGGGATATGTTTTGAAAAGGAATGCATTCCCTCGATAAAAGACTGCTCCATCTCATCCGGAAACAGACCTCTTAAATTTGAAAATGCAGTCTCACCTCTTGTCTCCGAAGAAAAAGTTCCATATCCTGTGCTTTTTTTATTTTCACAGTAATCACCGAAAAGCTGCTGTGGAATTTTTCCGTTTCCAAGGGCAAACGCTTTTTCTTCGAGTCTGCGCTGGAATTCCACACCGGAGAGTGCGTCCGTTCCGTCAAAATCATCCGGTGTCACAGAGACGATGATCGCGCTGTTTGCATTCTTGCTTCCTCGGTCGGAATAACTCATTCCGTTCACTGCAAGCCGTTTTTTCTCCGAGGAGGCATTCACGACATAGCCGCCCGGGCACATGCAGAAAGAGTAAACGCCTCGTCCGTTTGCAAGGTTTGCGGTCACTTTATAAGGTGCTGCCTCAAGCAGTTCTGCGTATTTTTCCCCATACTGGCTGCGGTTAATGTCTTTCTGCGGATGTTCCACACGGAAACCGACCGCAAAGGCCTTTGGCTCCATAAAAAGTCCGGTCTTCTGAAGCATCTCAAACGTATCGCGCGCACTGTGCCCAAGTGCAAGCACACAGACTTCCGTTTCCATCCAGATATTGTGATTGATTTCAACGGCTTTGATCTTCTGGTTTTCCACCCGAATATCTGTTACACAGCTCTCAAACTCGAATGTGCCACCCAGATGAAGGATTTCTTCGCGCATTGCCGCAATCACTTTCGATAAAATATCCGTTCCAATATGCGGCTTGTTCTCATAGGTGATTTTCTCCGGTGCTCCAAAGGAGACAAACGTATCTAATACGAACCGGTTGCGCCCAAGAGGATCTTTCACCAGAGTGTTTAATTTTCCATCTGAAAATGTTCCTGCACCGCCCTCACCAAACTGCACGTTAGACGCCGGATCCAGTACGCCTGTTTTCCAGAAATGTAAAACATCTTCCGTCCGCTCTCCGACCTTTTTTCCGCGTTCGAATACGAGAGGTCTGTATCCTTCCCTTGCAAGCAGATACGCACAGAAAAGTCCTGCAGGGCCTGCCCCGATCACCACCGGTCGGTGGTTGAAACGCTCTGTGCCATGTTCCGGTACTTTATATTTTTTCTCTTTGACGCAGACTGCATTTTTATTTCCAGAGTGTTTTAAAATCTTCTCTTCATTGTCAACCCACACATCTACGGAATAGACAATGGAAATATCCGGTTTCTTCCTTGCATCTATTGATTTTTTTACGATCTGAAGCTTTTTGATCTGATCTTTTTTTATTTTTAAACTTTTTTCTATTTTCTGATAGAACTGCTCCTCACTATGTTCTACGGGCAGTTTTAACTGACTAACTCGTATCATTCTTTTTTCCTGATTTTCCTGCATTTTTGTAATTTCATTCCCCGGTCATTTTTCCGTGCACCTGACACAGAAATGTGTTCTGTATCATCCTGCCGCATGTATGCCTGCCACATAGCCGCTCGACCATGCCCACTGTAAATTGTAGCCGCCGCACATACCGTCAATGTCAACGACTTCCCCCGCAAAATAAACGTTTGGAACAAGTTTTGACTCCATCGTCCGGGGATTGATCTCATCTGTATGTACCCCGCCTGCACAGACCTGAGCCTGTTCAAAAGACTTGCTTCCTGTCACACAGACTTCCATGTGCTTACACTGTTTTACAAGCTGCAGCAATTCCTTTTTCGTGATCTCCTCTGCCGGCTTTTTCAGCGAAATGTGCGCTTCCTTTAACAGCACATCGCTCAATTTATTGTTCAGCAGCCCGACCATTGCCTCGTCCGCAGTCTTGCCATGCGCATATTCTCGAAAGCGGCTTTCGAACAATTGTTCTATCTCCTGTTCACTCAGCTTTGGCAGAAAATCAATCTGTGCTGTGACCGTCTGCTTTCTCTTTAACGCTTTTGTGGCAAAACGGCTGACCTGAAATATCGGAATGCCGGAAATTCCATAATCCGTCAATTGAAGTTCGCCACGCTCAGAAATGATGTTCTCTCCAGCTATAAAAAGAGAAACTTCTGCCTCTGTGCGGATTCCTGCGAGCTGTTTAAAAAAGGATTCCCTGCACTGTAATGCAGTTAACGCCGGAACAACATCCGAAAAACGATGTCCAAATGCCTTGATCAGAGGAATTGCGCTTCCATCACTTCCCGTTTTTGGTGCAGCCAATAATCCTGTGGCAAAAATGATTTTTTTTCCAGAAAATCTTCCTTTGTCAGTCTCTAACAGAAAACCGTTTTTTTTCTCTAAAATATTGCGAAGCTCACACTCGGTTACCACAGAGACATGGCGGAATGTTAATTCCATACGAAGCACATCTAATACAGATGCCGCCTGCTCGCTTGCTGGATAATAGTAACCATTCCTGTTTTTAGGATAAATCCCAAGTTTTTCAAAAAAAGAAACTGTCTCTTCAAAACCAAATTGTTCCATGACCGGTAGCACAAATGCAGGGTCATCTCCGCGATAATACGTGACACCCTGCAATTCGTTCGTATAATTACATTTTCCATTTCCGGTGGATAAGATTTTCTTCCCCACACGGTCTTTATGCTCTAAGATCATCGTGTCTGCCCCGTTGGATGCGGCTGTGATGGCAGCCATCATTCCTGCAGCGCCACCGCCGATCACAATGACATCAAAGCTTTTTTTCTCATTTATATTCATGATTCCTCACATTGTATTTATCCGGGTAATTGCTAACCTTTAACGATTCTGATCCACATGGTCCAGAGTTATTGAAAGCCTTTTTCATATTACCATAAGTAAAAGTAACAATCAAATAATTACGAGGAATAATTCTCAAGAAATTCATATAATTCCTCATCCGAATAAAGTGCAATCCCCTCTTCTAAACTGCTTTGAAGTTCCTCCGGGAGATGTTCCACCCGGATAGAAGTCTCACAGTAAACAGTCTCATGATCCGCCTGACAGATGACCACATAGCCTTCCTGAGCATGGACATAATATTTTGTATAAGAGAGATGTGACATGCTCTCTGTCATTTTTTCCGTATCAGCAGCCATTTCTTCTGCCACCTCTTCCGGCTTTGCTTTCTCGGAAGAACGCATTGTCTGGTCTATCCATAAAGAACCGGCCAAAAGCAATACAAATAAAAGGCAAACACTTATCATTTTTTTCAATTTCATCACCCCTGATAAGTATTTGCCATTTTTTACATTCTTAAACGAAAAATTTTCATGCCGGTAAATTTGTTTTACAATTTATCGCAGCAGATGCATTTTTCTTGCCAGCCTTACAAGTGCAGCACCTTTCGGAAATTTTAAAATCTCCTCTTCTGTCAGTCCTTTTAGCAGCAAAAGAACCACTGCATAGACGATCACACCGATAAAAATGCTAAATACGGTTGCAATCGCATTCACACGAAAGAGATATAATGCAAGCTGATACGACAGATAAACTGCAACACCCATAATGAGCGCAGAAATGCCCGGTATCACAAAGGTACGTCTGATTTCCTGCCGGTAGCCGCTGTATTTTTTCACAGAGTATGCATTTAAGACACACATCAACAGACCAAAAAATGCATTTGCATAAACAACTGCGTAAATATTTAACTGAAAGGCATACATAAGGACGACAAGCAGTCCAATATGAAGCACCAGTGCGATCAATGCATTTTTTACCGGTTCCCGCATACGGTTAATCCCCTGTAACAAACCATTTGAGAGTGTTGACAACGAGAAAAATACAATAGAAACAGCACCAAGCTGTAACATACTCGCTGCAAGTTCCGAGGAATCACGGAACAAAAGCTGTAAGATTGGAGATGCAAGAACACCAATTCCCACTGCACACGGGAACGCAACCACCATGATAAAACGGATGGCTGTGTTGATCTGTGAGCGGACTGCCTCTTTCTTACCATTCGTGTAAGCCGCAGTCAATGCTGGCACGGAAGATGCTGCCAGGGCAGATGCGATCGAGATTGGCACATTGATCAGGGTTTTATATTTACCGGTATAAATACCATTCCACTCACTGATATCATTTGCAGAGTATCCCTGTAAGTTTGCAATGTTTTTAAAAATTGCCTGGTCTAAAATTGCATTACAATTGTAGATTGTAGTACTCATCAGAACCGGTATGATGGTGATAAATAAAATTTTAAAAATATACGAATAGCTGTCAACCTTTGCCCGGCGTTCCCGCTTCATCTGACGCTTAAACACACTTAAATATGCGAGCAGCACAAAGGCTGCGAACAGAAGTCCTACCACAGCCCCGGTTCCCGTACCAAGCGTTCCTCCGGCAGCGCCGTAGGCTGCCGCATAGTTTTCTGTATTTCCAAGCACCGCTCCCACTTTGGTTCCGTAACTATAAAGCACATAGGCTGCCCACACACTCACGATCGCATTTGCAATCTGTTCTAAGATCTGTGAGACTGCGCTTGGCATCATCGTTCCGAGTCCCTGAAAAAATCCCCGCATAACGCCGAGCACCGCAACTACGATCAGTGTTGGCACCAGCACCTTCACTGCAAAAATACTGTAAGGTGTCTTCATGATCGTTCCTGTAATAAACTCAGCCCCAAAGAATAGGATCAATGCAGCGATCGTGCCGGACACCAGTCCGAAGATCAGCGCACATTTCAAAATACGGTATACATTCTTCTTTCTTCCAAGTGACATATCTGCGGACACAAGCTTTGATACTGCAAGTGGCAGACTGTAGGAAGAAATGATCAGCAATATATTATAAATCTCAAAGGCACAGCCATAATAGTCATTTCCTTTATTTCCGATGATAGCAGTCAGCGGGATACGGTATACAAGACCGATAATCCTGCTGATGATCGATGCCATTGCAAGAATGGAACCCTGCACTAAAAAACTGGTGCTACTCTTTTTATTACTCATATTATTCCTCAAAATTTCTTTATCTTGTGATGTTCATCTCATCAAGAATCTGTTTTTGTTTTGCTTCCATCACCGCAGCTTCCTCCGGTGTCATGTGATCATAGCCAAACAGGTGTAACATGCTATGTACGATCAGAAATGCATACTCTCTTTTTGTGGTATGCCCGTAACTCTCTGCCTGTTCTAAAACCTTGTCCACCGAGATCACAATATCTCCAAGCATAATTTCTCCGGTATCCGGGTTAAAATTATCATCATAATCATCTTCCAGTTTTGAAAAATCTCCTGCATTTTCATAGGAAAGCATTGGAAATGATAAAACATCCGTAGGACGGTCAATCTCACGAAATTCTTTGTTAATGGCATGAATCCCCTCATTGTCTACTAATGTGAGATTTACCTCAGGTTCATATGGGAAATCTTCGTGTTCCAAAGTAAAGTTGATCACTTCCCCTGCTAAAGCTTCCACATCAAAATCAAATGGTACGTTTACTTCCGCTTCAAAGTTCAATGTCATAACAGTAAAGCCTCCTCTTTTACCAGATATTCTCTGATTTTTAAAAACATATTCATACTAAGTCCAGATTGGTCGTAAAGTCCCTGGGCAGAGAACTCATTCAAGGTCTGATAGATCACCATTTCCTTGTTCCAGCCACCGGCGATTTTGCTTGTCTTCTCAAGTGCTTCTAACTTCTTGATCATCCCGTCTACAATCTGTACAATCGCAGATTCAATGGTGGACGGCATCTTTTCAATCCCATAATACTCTGAGAGGATTTCCGTCACCTTTTCCGGAAAGCAATGATTCTGCGCTCTTGCAACCCCGTTTTCCACCATAGGATCGCCATCTAAAATCCCAATACGATAATAAAGACCAGCCGCTTTACAGACAGCAGCATCTGCCCCTACAATATATGCACATTTTTCAGCGATTCCCGACACACGAAGGGCATGTCTGTATTCCTGCCGTGAAAACTTCTTCAGTTCACGCAAAAGACCATAATCCTCTTCTGTGATATCCGTTAAGAAATTATCAATCTCAGCCTCTTTCTGCTTTGTGAGAAACGGATATACAAATGCTGCTGCAAGATCCGTCAAGGCAGCTCCAATTGCTGCTTTTCCCAGAATATCATAATGCGGTTCCTGATAAAAAAAGTACGAAAAAAGCACCGGAACCAAAACAGCCACTGCAAATATAAGAATCAGATACCAAACTTTATTTTTGGTATCCTCCAACATATGTGCAATCACCAATCCAAACAGAAGCAGCATCGTGCAGCACAGGATCTCATAGGACTGACAGCCCTTCGCCATCTCCAATACGGTACAAAAGAAAAAGGAACTGCACACAGCAAGCTCATACGTTCCGACCGCCGACATTAAAATCGGCAGGATCATGACCGGACTTGTAAACTCCGGCAGGAAAAGAAAGATCACTGCAAGAATTGCGGTCAGCAAAAATCCCTTAAAAATTTTACCATAATCCGTCTCGCGATTATGCGATATTCTTTTCCGGTTTCTCTCATAAATCAAAAGAAATGCAAACAAAACCATGAACAGAACTGTCAATGCTCCAATTCCAAGAAGCTGGTCTAAATACATCCTGCCCATCCTGCCGGCAATGACAGAAAACCCAATTGCAACAAGAAAAATCAATCCTATATTCACGATCCTCTTTGCCACAAACTGTTCCTTCATCTATCGTTTCTCCCACTTTTTCTTCTGCTCTGCCGGTTTCTTTTTATTGCGATTTTCATAATCTTCATATGCTTTTACAATTTTCTGTACGACCGGGTGACGCACAACGTCCTGGCTGGTCAGTTCACAGATGCCGATCTCATCTACCTTTTTTAACACTTTCAGTGCAACATCCAGACCTGAAGTTGTTCCGGGTGAGAGATCTTTCTGCGTTGCATCACCTGTGATGACTGCTTTAGAACCAAATCCGATGCGGGTTAAAAACATCTTCATCTGGGCAGGTGTTGTGTTCTGTGCCTCGTCTAAAATAATAAACGCATTATCTAAAGTCCGGCCTCTCATGTAGGCAAGAGGGGCAACCTCGATCAATCCTTTTTCCATATTCTTCTGGAAGCTCTCAGCTCCCATGATCTGATAAAGCGCATCATATAACGGGCGCAGATACGGATCGACCTTGCTCTGTAAGTCTCCCGGCAGGAATCCAAGTTTCTCGCCTGCCTCGATTGCCGGTCTGGTCAGAATGATCCTTCCGACCTCCTCATTTTTAAACGCTGTGATCGCCATTGCCATTGCAAGGTATGTTTTACCGGTACCGGCAGGTCCCATTCCGAAGACGATCATCTTCTGGCGGATGGCATCCACATAATTCTTCTGTCCAAGCGTCTTTGGCTTGACCGGTTTTCCGTTGATCGTATGACAGATACAGTCCTTATCGATCTCGACGATCGCAGATTCCTTCGCTTCCGCCGCTAAAGACAAAGCATAATTCACATTCTGCTCCGTGATGACATTTCCCCTTTTGGACAACTCCAAAAGCTGCATAAACACATTAGAAGCACTCTTGATCTGACGTTCATTTCCAATCAGTTTCATGGAATCTCCACGAACGACTACCGTCACATTAAGAGTGCGCTCAATTTTCTTTATATAGGCATCAAACTGTCCAAAGACATTTGCCACATGCTCGGTTGGTATATTTAAAGATATTTCAGTCAGACTCATTCGGTTGCTGCCTCTCTTCACTCGTTATTTCCAGAATCTCTGTCGGCTGATATGAAACGATGGATTCATAGGCATCCACCGTCCCTGTTACCACATATTTCTGATCTGCTTTTTCTATCATAACATTTTTTTCCAGAATTTGAATACCTTTTTCCTCTAAATTTGCAAGATATTGCGCAAAACGGCTCTGTGCAATCGCAGCTGCCTCTGTTTTACTGTACGTTTTTTCCTCTGTCTGACATTCTTCATACAAATAGGTTTCAAAATAAACCGGAAGATAAAAATTGTCGGTAAAATGCAGCTGGCTGGCATGCTCCGTCAGATCAAACTGCTCATAGTCCTGCCGGAAAAATGGATTTTTCAGGTGATAATCAAAGAACCTGATCCCATAATCTTTTTTTGCCCTGCCTGTTTTTATTTTATCCTGATACGAAATATTTATTTCATCCTCATAATAAAAATTTACTTCCGCAATAATATCTGCGTCCGCTCCCGGATAAATATATTCCGCCACTTCACCGTCGTCATTTAAGATCTCAGCCCTGCCGCTGACAAGGATATCGCCTTTTTTCACTTCCATATCTGCGGTCACAAGCGGTGTTCCTGTCCTCGTCACCATGGAAGCAATGACGCCGTCTTTTTTTGCAACGATATCTTCCGGCGTGTCATCCTTTGCCTCGTATTCCTCCTCCGGCAGCAGATTTTCCTGAAGTTCCACCGTCATTTTCGTGCCGTAGACTTTTACCGAAGTCCAGATGACTTCACTGTATGCAGAACGCAGTTTTTCTTCAAGCTCTTCGCAGTTGATATTTCTTTTTGGCACACCGAAGCCTGCATTTTCGTTCTGCAAAAACGCGAGGATTGTCTCCTCTGACAGATAAGAATTGCCTTTTACTTCAATATTCCAGACAAAACCGGAACAGTAAAAGAGCAAAACAGCGGAAACGGCGATTCCTGCCGCAAATACTTTATGTTTCCGGTAGCGGAACAGTTGAAACGGCACACCGTATTTTTTTAAAATGCGCGCCTTTGTCTTTGTTTTTTTTAAGATTGGCTTTAAACTGCGGTAACCATCCACGCTGATATAAAAATAGTACCCATCTTCCGTTGGTTTTAAATTCCAGATTAAAATGTTGCGGCTGCCACATAAATTCAGGAAACGCTCTGTGGCATATCCGGTAAGATGCACATACACATATCCACGAAAAAATTTGATCCATGATAAGACAAACATTAATACTCGTAAGAAACGGAGTCGATCAGACCGACAATTTTCATTTCCTCATTCGTGTAATACTCCACCGTCAGATGAGCTCCTAAAATCTGAAGTCTGCAGTTCTTTGTCTGAATTTTCACAAGTGAATCCTCCAGTTCAATGATTCCTTTATAATTCTCGACCAGAACCTCTTTCCGCCCTGTAATCGTGACAATTGCCGCTCCAAGCATAAGGTCTTTGGGGAGTTCTAACTGACTTATCATTTTTTCATGGATTGGTTTTTTACTGTTTTTACTCATATATAAGCTTATGAAAAAAGCTTATCTGATATGCGCAATAAATCCTCTCTCGTATCAATATCCAAAAACTGTGTTTCTTTTTCTGTGTGAAAACAAAACACATCCTCTGCGTGTTGTTTCATCACAGCTTTTCCGCCTTTGTCCGCCGAAAGCTGTAATAATTTTGAACGATAGCATGCATCAAATACGTTTGGACTGCGCCAGATATTTTTACATTCCATCGTACCGATTTTTTTGTTCTGCGATGCATATTGGTTCAAAAACATCCATACCTCATTTTCGTCAAGTCCAGGCTGGTCTGCTGTAAAGAAAACATCTGCCTTTCGACTGCCCTCCACGGCACACTCCTGTGTCTCCAGATATTTCACCGCTTTTTGAATAGAGGATGCAATTCCGGTATTATCTGTTCCGTCATTTTTTATCACGGTAACGCTCTGTTTTCTGCAATATGCTTCAATCTCCGGGTAAGATGTCACGACAAGAATGGTCGTATCTCCAAGTTTTTCCGAGAGCTTTCTTATTTTATCCAGTGAAAAGCGATAAAGCGGTGTTCCATTTATCTCTGCCAACAGCTTTCTGTCTCCAAAACGTCTGGAATATCCGGCTGCCAGCAGAATCAGATTCCATCTCAAATCACATGCATCCCTTTTAAAATCTTCTCCGGGGTGATTGGCAATTCATTCACCCATACACCCGTTGCATTGTATACTGCCTGTGCGATTGCAGGAGCCGGCGTGTTGATTACAATCTCACCGATTGATTTTGCACCGAAAGGTCCGGTCGGCTCGTAACTGCTCTCAAATTCCACGCGGATTTTATCAAAGTCAAGACGGGTCGGAATCTTGTACTGCATAAGGGAGTTTGAGAGATTCACACCCTTCTCGTTGTACCAGACATCCTCATACAGTGTCATACCGATTCCCTGCAGTAAGCCGCCCTCTGTCTGTACTCTTGCAAGATTCGTATTCACAACCGTTCCACAGTCCACACATGCCGTGTAATCCAAAAGTTCGATGGCTCCGGTTTCCGGATCGACTTCCACTTCTGCACAGGCAGCCATAAACGGTGGCGGCGAAACCGGGGAACTGTGACTGTAGGTAACTTCCAATGCAATCTCATTGTTGACCATGGATGCAGTTGCAAGATCAAACAGCGATACATCTTTTCCGGTTTCTTCACAAAATACACGTTTGCCGTCAAACTCCAGTTTTGTGATATCTTCCTCCAGAATTTTTGCCGCAAGCTGCAGCAGTTTTTCACGCATCTGTTCTGCCGCTTTCACTGCAGCCATACCGGTCAGATACGTGGTACTCGAAGCGTAGGAACCGGAATCGTAAGGTGAGGTATCAGTATCTACTCCAAATACTGCAATGTTGTCAATGTCCGTGTCCAGACTGTCTGCCACAAACTGCGCAATGATCGTGTCACAGCCGGTTCCCATATCAGTACATCCGACGATCACATTGTAAAATCCCTCATCACTCAGTTTGATTGTGACAGAGCCGACATCACAGTTTGAAATTGCAGAACCCTGCATTGCCATTGCCGTTCCAAGTCCACGGATCTTTCCATCCGGCATAACCCGACGCAGCTTTTTTTTCTCCCATCCGATCATATCCGCCGCTTTTCTCAGACATTCTTCAAGCTTGCAGCTATTTGCGGTCTCTCCGTAATAAGCCGGCATGACATCACCTTCATGTGTCATGTTTTTATAACGGATTTCCAATGGATCCATGCCAAGTTTGTCTGCCAGCCGGTTTACCATGGATTCCACTGCAAAAATTCCCTGTGTTGCCCCATAACCGCGGTAAGCGCCTGCTGACATATGATTCGTGTATACAACATCATACTGAAAACGAAATGCCTCCGTCTGATACATCGGGATGGATTTGTGACCACTCAGACCTACAGTTGTCGGTCCATGTTCTCCGAAAGCTCCTGTGTTCGACAGTGTATACAAATCCAGCGCACGGATCGTACCATCTTTCATTGCACCCAGTTTCACGGTCACTTCCATCTCATGCCGCGGAGACGATGCAATTAGGGATTCTTCCCTGGTATAAATGATTTTGGCAGGTTTTCCGGTTTTCATCGTCACAATTGCCGGATATACATCGGCTACCACGGTCTGTTTTGCTCCAAAACCTCCTCCGATTCTAGGCTTTATGACGCGGACTTTTGATTTTGGAATGTCCAGGGCATTCGCAAGGATTCTTCTCACATGAAACGGGATCTGTGTAGAAGATAAAATGTTGATTCTTCCATAAGTATCCAGATAAGTCGCTGTGCGGAAGGTTTCCATCATACTCTGCTGCATTGCCTTTACATGATAGGTTCCTTCCATGACAATGTCACAGTCTTTCATGACACCATCCACATCTCCGTCACTGTCCATGCCTGACGCACAAAGGTTCCGTTTATTGTCTGCACCAACCGGACAGAGTGCCTTCCAGTCCTCCTCCGGATGGACAAGAACCGGGTTATCTTTCGCTGTATGATAGTCAAGCACCGGTTCTAACACCTGATACTTCACTTTGATAAGCTTTAATGCACGGTCAACTGCCGCCTCGTCCTCCCCGGCGACAATCGCAACCGCATCTCCGACAAAACGGACACGCTGGTCTAAGATATAACGGTCGTAAGGACTCGGTTCCGGAAAGGTCTGTCCTGCCATCGTAAATCGACGGTGTGGAACATCTTTATAAGTTAAAATGCATTCAATTCCTTTTTGTTTTAATGCATTGGTGATATTGATCTCTTCGATCAGGGCATGTGCATGAGGACTTCTGAGTACTTTTACGATCAGACAGTCTTTCGGTGCCACATCGTCCATATACACTGGTTTTCCCGTCACAAGCGCCATGGCATCTTTTTTCATCACGGGAGCATTTACATATTTCATATCCGTTTCTCCTTGTATTTCTTCTACTCTTTATCCCGGTTACGGTTCAGGTAATTTTTGATTGCACGCAGCTGGCTCTCATAGCCGCTGCAGCGGCAGAGATTTCCGGAAAGATATGCCTTGATCTCCTCCTCGGTCGGATTGTTCAGTTCATCCTCCATCGCCAAAACGTTCATGATAAATCCCGGATTACAGAAGCCACACTGCTCACCGCCCTGGTTTGCAAGATAAGTTCCAAATTCTGCCGCGCGTTCCTGCACACCCTCTAAAGTTACAATCTCTTTTCCATCTGCCCTTGCTGCGAGTACCGAACAGGAAAGAACCGGTTTTTTGTTCATCCACACGGTACAAAGTCCACAGTTAGATGTCTCACAGCCACGTTTTACGCTGTAACATCCCTTTGTTCTGACATATTCCAATAAAGGCATATCCGGTGAGATTTCATCAGAGATTTCTTTACCGTTCAGCCATAAATGTATCTTCATTTTCTATCCTCCTGCTGTTCATTTGCCGCACAGGCTCTCTTTACAAGAACTCCTGCAATATGGCGTCTGTAATCTGCACTGCCGCGCCGGTTGCTTCCAAATGAAAACTGTTCCTGCACTTTTTTTACCAAATGTTCCATATCTGCTTTTTCTGAAAGGTCAAGTGTCAGTGTCTCTGCCCTTACCGGTCTTGCACCAATGCTGACATGCAGTTTTTCGTTATATTCTGAAACAGCAACCGCAATTACCGGAAAATCCGTTGCTGTGTTTCTCTGTGAAAGATAAGTGATCTTCACAGGTGTTTTTACAATATGTACTGCCACAAGAATATCATTATCATAATTCATATGGATAAATTCCTGAATTGGAACATTTCCACCCTTATATAATTCCACATAGCAATCCAGTGCCGCAAATAAAGTCAGTACATCTGAAAAACCAAATCTTCCATAAATACTTCCACCAACGGTTGCACAGTTGCGGAACTGCACTCCGACGATATGACAGACACTCTGTTTTACCGCGCCATCTGTGTATGCATTCAATCCCGGATGCACTTCTAAATCGCGGAGTGTTGCCATGCAGCCGATCACAAACTCATCCTCTGTCTCACTGATCTGATCTAATCCAAGACCACTTAAATCTATGGCAGTCATAAGATTCCGATCTCCTATTTTCATCCAGAGTCCGCCGCCTATGATACGGTTCGTTTTCTTCTGATTGAGTTCGTAGGCTTCCTCTAAACTTTTCACCTTGCGATACTCTCTGATTCGTAACATAAAATACAATTCCTCCCACTATGTTTGTTATTTTTAAAATTGTCTGTTTTTATCGTCTACTTATGATATGGCTCATGATTGATAATGCGGTAGCTGCGGTAAATCTGTTCTGATAAGATAACACGCATAAGCTGATGCGGAAACGTCATCTTTGAGAAACTGAGCTTATAGTCTGCCCGTTTTAAAATGCGTTCCGCAAGTCCCAGCGAACCGCCAATCACAAAAATAATATGGCTTGTACCGGATGTTCCCAGAGAATCAATTTTCTGCGACAGTTCCACAGAATCTAACTGTTTTCCCTCAATTGCAAGGGCGATCACATAGGCACCTTCCTTCAGATACTTCTCCATGCGCTCCGCTTCTTTCTCCTTGATGAGAAGCTCCATATTCTCGCTTGCATGATCCGGTGTCTTCTCATCCGCCACCTCAGTCACTTCAAATCTGCAATAGCGACTCAGACGTTTTTCATATTCAGCGACCGCATCCCTGTAAAATTTTTCTTTAATTTTTCCCACACATAAAATTGTTATTTTCATACAGAAAAATTATATCATATAACCGTTGCCCCGGTCTAGTAAATCAAATATAATTATAACAAAGTAAAAAACGAAAGTGAGAATCATTATGAAAGTTTATGTTTCAAAGGAATCAAAAAAAGAAGAGACGAAATCCACTGCCTATTCATTCCTGTTGGTGAGTGTTTTCGGTTTTATTGCACTTATTTTATTTGCCACCGGAGTACTTCCTGTTCATGTCGCTGATTATATGAAGATTATGCTCTGTATCGTTATGGGTGTCATGCTCCTCATCTTCTTCGTGATCGGCATTGTGTCGTTGCGGCAGTTGAAAACACTTGGCACGCAGGCAGAAAAGGAAAATGATTTATCTTCTGAAATCATTTCCTGGTTTACCTCCACTTACAGCGCAGAAGATATTGATGAGAGCATGGACGAGGAAGTTTTTGATCAGGATCTTTACTTTAAACGCTATGAGATCATGACCCGTTTCCTCTCAAAACAGTACCCGGATTTAGAGGAAACCTTTCTGGATCATCTGGTGGAAGAACTTTACGGGAATTTATTCGAAGAAAACACGAAATAGTCTTTTTTTCACACTGTAATTGTGCTACAATATGCAAAATAAAGAACGAACAGAAAGATCCGGCATCTATATTTTATCGTTCTAAAAATATAACAATACATATTTATGAGGTGACATAGTGAAAGAACTTGAAGAAAAAATCTTAAAAGAAGGTCATGCTTTATCTGAGAATATTCTCAAGGTAGATAGCTTTATCAATCATCAGGTAGATCCTGTTTTAATGCAGCAGATCGGCGATGCATTTGCAGGACATTTTGGAAATAAGGGGATTACCAAAGTTGTTACCATTGAAAGTTCCGGGATCGCTCCGGCACTCATGACAGCTCTCTCTTTGAACGTTCCAATGATCATTTTAAAAAAACAGCCTTCTAAGGTTTTAAATGATAATCTGCTTCAGACCGTTGTGACTTCCTTCACAAAAGGTACAAGCTATGAACTGACATTATCCCATCAGTTCATTCAGGAAAATGATAACGTTCTAATCATTGATGACTTCCTTGCAAACGGAGAAGCTGCAAGCGGTGCCATCCGCTTACTGACCGAGGCTGGTGCTTCCATTGCAGGTATTGGTATTCTGATTGAGAAATCTTTCCAGCCGGGACGTGACAAATTAATTGCACAGGGTGTGGATGTATACTCATTAGCGCGTGTTTCCAAGCTTGCCAAGGGTGTGATCGAGTTCATTTCGGAGGAATGTTAAATCTATCATTGATCATGTTTCATTTATAAAAATGAATCTCGCTTGCGAGATTCTCCGCCTGCGGCGGGTCGCAATATGCGACATACTTCTTATCCGCCGCAGTGCGATCCTCGCGGAGCTTTTTTATGTAATGGAAACGAAGTTTCCTATTACATAAAAAATGCCATTGAGTTTTAAATTCAATGGCATTTTCTTTGTTCACTTCGTACATATTAAACGTTACAATGTCCCGCTACTCTTCTATCTCAACTCCAGGCTGGGCATGATAGATAAAATTTGTCCGGTAGATCTCACTTGTAAGTTTTGTCTTATCATTCACAACAATAATGGATAAGATATTGTTTCCTTCCGGTACTTCGATTGGTTCTGTGTAACGTGCAGATGTATCTGTTGGATCTGTTCCATCCCATGTGTAATAAATACTGCATCCCTCATCCGCAGTTATTACTACAAACGTAATATCATCCATGGTACCGCCATCCGGTGTTACTTCCGGATAATCTGGGGCTTTCGCTTCGGTCTTATATTTACAGGTAACGACATCACTGTAAATTCCCTTATCGTTTTTGCAGACTGCCTTGATGGTATACTTTCCAACATCGTCTAATTCAATTCCGGCATCGGTATAAAGAATACCATTTTTTTTCGGATCTGATTCATCTAATGTATAATAGATATCACATTCTTCAATGGAAAAGATGGTAACTTCCGTATACACATCATAAGTTCCCTCATCCGGATAAAAGACCGGTTCAGCGACAATATACCCGGAAAACAGTTCTAATAAATCTGTATCTGTCACAGTAGACGCCAGCTCTGTAATTTTATCGTACTGACCTTTTGCCTCATAAATCGTGATCAATCCCTGATAAGCCTCTTTGTTCTTTTTATCGAGGTTGATGATCTCCATCTCAAGCACTAATGCAGAATCATATTCTTTTCTTGCAAGATAGATTTCCGCCATGGCAGCCCTGGCATTGATGTCATTTGGTGATAATGTCAGCGCATTTTTATAGTAAGAAAGCGCCTTCTCATAGTTTAAATCCACCAGTTCCTTTTCTGCCATCTCAATCTGGTAATCGTACGAATTGTTATTCTGATAGCGCACGTAAGCAATTGCTCCGATTGCAATGACGGCAACCGCTGCAGCAACGCAGCCTAAAACAATCCACGGAGTCTGTTTTTTCTTTTTATGGTGTCCCTCTGCTTTCTTCTTCTGGTTTTCTGTTTCTTCTGACGATGTATCTTTGGATGCTTCATCCGTCAAAAGAGCTTTCAGATAATCTTCCTCCAAAACAGAATAACCATTTACCATTTGTGCTTCATGACCGCATACCGAACAATATAAACAGCCTTCTTTTAACTCAGCTCCACACTTTGCACATTTCATATGAAACCCTTTCTATCTCTACCAATCTTATTCTCTGTCCAGACTTTCCACGCAATTGCTCATAAGCATGGCAATTGTCATTGGACCTACTCCACCCGGAACCGGTGTGATTGCAGAAGCTTTTTCTGCAACTTCCTCATATCGTACATCTCCGCAGAGTTTATTATTTTCATCTCTGTGGATTCCAACATCGATCACAACAGCTCCCTCTTTCACATAATCTGCTGTGATAAATTGTGGTTTTCCAATGGCAACGATCAAAATATCTGCTGTCTGACATAATTCTTTCAGATTTTTTGTTTTTGAATGTGCGATTGTTACAGTAGCATTCTCACGAAGCATCAGAAGCGCCATTGGCTTTCCGACAATATTGCTTCTGCCAACCACAACACAGTTTTTTCCGGAAATTTCAATTCCAGAACGTTTCAGGAGCTGAATGACTCCGGCCGGAGTACAAGATACAAAGCCCTCTTCACCGATCACAAATTTTCCGACATTCTGTGGATGAAAACCGTCTACATCTTTTTCCGGTGAGATTGTGCGGATGATCTTATCCGGATCAATATGCTTTGGAACCGGAAGCTGAACTAAAATACCATTTACGGTTTTATCTTTGTTCAGTTTTTCGATCAGTTCGATCAATGCATCTTCTGTTGTCTCCTCTGGGAGTTCATAGGATAAGGACCGGATACCAATGTACTCGCATGCCTTCTTTTTGTTTCTTACATAGACAGAGGATGCCGGATCATTTCCGACCTGTATCACTGCAAGCGCAGGCTCCATTCCTTCTTCTTTCAGTGCCGTCACCTTCTCTTTCAATTCATCTTTGATGTCCTGTGAAATTTTCTTTCCGTCAATAATCTGTGCCATAATTCCTCTCATTCTGTTCTTTCTACTGCATTACTTTTTTAGAATAAACCGGTGATCACACCTTCGTCATTTACATCAATTCCATATGCAGCAGGTTTTTTTGGCAGACCAGGCATTGTCATGATCGCACCTGTTACAGCAACCACAAAGCCTGCTCCTGCTGATACATATACTTCTCTTACGTTAATGGTAAATCCCTCCGGACGGCCAAGTTTTGTCTGGTCATCGGAAAGCGAATACTGTGTTTTTGCCATGCAGACAGGGAAATTGGCAAGTCCCATATCTGTGATTCTCTTTAATTCTTTCTTTGCTGCCGGTGCATAAGTCACGCCGTCTGCACCGTAAATTTCTTTTGCGATAGTCGCGATCTTTTCTTCCAGGGAAAGATCATTCTCATATAATACCTTGAAATGGCTTTCTTTTTTCTCTAAGGTCTCAAGCACTTTGTTTGCAAGTGCAATACCACCTTCGCCGCCTTTTTCCCAGACTTCGGAAAGTGCGAACTCGCAGTCTCTCTCATGGCAGAACTGCTCGACATAGTCTGTCTCTGCCTTGGTATCCGTCACAAAAGAGTTTAAAGTGACAACCACCGGCACACCGTATTTCTGAAGGTTTTCGATATGTTTCTCCAGATTTACAATGCCCTTTTTCAAAGCTTCCAGGTTTTCCTCTGCAAGATCAGCTTTCGCAACTCCTCCATTATATTTCAAAGCGCGGATTGTTGCAACTAAAACCACTGCATCCGGTTTCAGATCTGCCTTTCTGCACTTGATATCAAAGAACTTCTCTGCGCCGAGGTCTGCACCAAATCCTGCCTCTGTGATCACATAATCTGCAAGTTTTAATGCTGTCTTTGTAGCACGGACAGAGTTGCATCCATGTGCAATGTTGGCAAACGGACCACCATGTACAATTGCCGGTGTGTGCTCTAAGGTCTGGATGAGGTTTGGTTTCAACGCATCTTTTAATAATGCAGCCATTGCTCCGGTTGCCTGAAGATCATCTGCTGTCACTGGCTTTCCATCATAAGTATAGGCAACAATAATGCGTCCTAATCTTCTTTTTAAATCGTGCATATCAGTTGCAAGGCAGAGAATTGCCATAATCTCGGAGGCAACGGTAATGACAAAGTGATCTTCTCTCACAACACCATCCATTTTGCTTCCAAGTCCAACGACAGTATTACGGAGCACACGATCGTTCATATCAAGACAGCGTTTCCATACGATCTGTCTTGTATCAATGCCAAGTTCATTTCCCTGCTGAATATGGTTATCAAGCAAAGCAGCCAGCAGATTATTTGCAGAAGTAATGGCATGGAAATCTCCTGTAAAATGAAGATTTAAGTCTTCCATCGGAACCACCTGGGCATAGCCGCCTCCTGCGGCACCTCCCTTGATTCCAAAACATGGTCCTAAAGATGGTTCACGCAATGCGATCACTGCCTTTTTTCCCAAACGTCCAAATGCCTGTCCAAGTCCCACACTTGTCGTTGTTTTTCCCTCTCCAGCCGGAGTTGGATTGATTGCTGTCACAAGAATCAGCTTTCCATCCGGCTGATCTTTTACCCGTTCGATCAGTTCATCGGATAATTTAGCTTTGTATTTTCCGTATAATTCGAGGTCATCCTCTCCGATTCCAAGCTTTTCTGCTACATCTTTGATCGGGAGCATTTCTGCTTCCTGTGCAATCTGAATATCACTTTTCATTCCAAAACTCCATTCCTGCGATTCTCTTTCGCATATTGTATTTGTCCATACAGGACTTATAAGTTAATATTATAATACAAGTCTTATTGATAAGCAAATGTCAATTACAGATATTCCTCTTCATATTGCTCAAATTGTTCCGGCGACATCAGTACTTTTCTCGGTTTTGTACCTTCCTCCGGTCCGACAATTCCGGCCTCCTCCAACTGATCCATGATCCTTGCTGCGCGGTTAAAGCCGACCTTAAAATACCGCTGCAGCATTCCGATCGAACCCTTTTCTTTATCGATCAGAAGTTTTGCTGCATCTGCAAAATAAGGATCTCTGCCGTCCCCTGTCTGTCCGGAATCAATGCTTACAGTCGTATTTCCTGATTCAATGCTGTTCATCTGCTCTTCCACAGATGAATTGTAGCTTACCTGCCCGTTTTCTTCTTTTATGTAAGCGACGACATCCGCTACTTCTTTATCCGATACAAATGCGCCCTGAACACGCAGTGGTTTCGGTACTCCCTGTGGATCAAATAACATGTCACCTTTTCCGAGCAGTTTTTCTGCACCATTCATATCAAGGATGGTTCTCGAATCAATTCCGGATGTCACCGCAAAGGCGATCCGACTTGGCATATTCGCCTTGATCAGTCCGGTAATGACATTGACAGACGGACGCTGGGTAGCAATGATCAGATGGATTCCACACGCTCTTGCAAGCTGTGCCAGACGACAGATAGATTCCTCCACATCGCTCGCCGCAACCATCATTAAATCTGCCAGCTCGTCTACAATGATCACGATCTGTGGTAATTTTTCCGGCTTGTCCTCCCCATCCGGCAGATCATCGATTTTGGCATTATAGCCTTTTAAGTCACGGACATTTGCCTCTGCAAACTTCTGATAACGGTCCGTCATCTCTGCAACTGCCCAGTGAAGTGCACCTGCCGCTTTTTTCGGATCTGTCACTACCGGGATCAGTAAATGTGGGATTCCGTTATAAATACTAAGTTCGACCACCTTTGGATCGACCATGATCAGTTTTACATCTTTTGGATCTGCTTTATATAAAATACTCATGATAATCGTGTTGATGCAGACAGATTTACCGGAACCTGTCGCACCGGCGATCAGTAAATGCGGCATTTTTGCGATATCTGCAACCGTTACATTTCCACCGATATCTTTTCCGACACAGAACGAAATGTTGGATGGATGATTTTTAAATTCCGGCGAATCCACAAGTTCCCGGAAAGAAACCATCAGTGTCTCTTTATTTGGAACCTCAATTCCGACTGCCGCCTTTCCAGGGATTGGTGCCTCGATCCGGATATCTGCCGCCGCAAGATTCAATTTGATATCATCGGCAAGATTCACGATCTTACTTACTTTGACGCCCATTTCCGGCTGGATCTCATAACGTGTGACCGATGGTCCGCAGCTGATATTCGTGATCGTAACGTTAACGCCGAAATTCTTTAATGTCTGCTGTAATTTCTGTGCCGTCTCCTGAAGATGCTGTTTGGAATCTCCCTGCTTATTCCCAGGTGGCTTTAACAATGATACCGGTGGGAACACATACTTTCTTTCCTTCTGTGCCTCCAGATGAATCTCTTCCTCGATGGATGAGACATCATTTTGAATATCTTCCTCCGTAGCCTTAACATTTTTCTTCGGTTTTTCGGTTCTTTCTGAATGAAGCTCTACTTTTTCTGCTCTCACATGCGGCTCTTCCGGTTTTTCTGCGGCATCATACGGAATAGATTCTTCTACTGGATGATGTCCTTCATAAGCCGGCTCTGTATGGATACTCTCCTGATATGCCGGCTCTGTGTGAAAGATTGATGCATCCTCTTCCAGCTCTTTTGCCTCAAACGCTTCCTCAGAAAATGCGGACGGAGCAACATACGGTTCCGTCTCCGGTTTCATAGCAGGAAGTTTTTGATATTCTGCGCCTCCGGCTGTGAGTGTCACATGCTTCTCCTCTTTGATTTCCGGCAGATTGGCGTTCGACTGCCCCAAAAGTTTGTCAATATTAATTTCACTGACTTCATCCGAACCCATAGGCTCTGCCTTCCTGTCCGGAAGAACTCTTGTGTCGACTGCCACGCCTTCCACCTTGCGGTCCATGCGGCGCAGCTCACGTTCCTCACGTCGCTGTTCTGCAAGTTCACGATGACGTTCATTGCTCTCTTTTGCCGTTTCATAAACTTTACGGCTGCCTTTCTGCACACCCTTCAATGCGGAACGTTCTGTGATCAGCACCAGACAGATGATCATTGCCACAACATCGATTACATAAGAACCGAGGAGTCCAAAATTTGGACAAAAAATCCCGGCAAGAAGACCACCTAAAAATCCTCCGCCAATTTTATGTACCGAACAATACTGATAGGCACCTGCCGCTCCGGCAACTTCCGCGCCACAGCGCACAATCTCGATAAACATACATAAAAACAGAACAAAAAATACGGCTGCAACAATTTTTACCATTGCGATCCGATTGCCTTTATTGGATGCTGCAAAAAAAGTACCGATCACCAAAACAACCGGAAAAATATATGCAATTAAACCAAATACGCCAAAAAAGAAACTGCTGACAGCATTTCCAATCGCCCCGCCGATTCCAAAATTACTGATAAAAAGTAAAATGGAGACTGCAAGGATCACCCACAGAATCACTTCCTCTGTAAAGCTCTCCTGCTGCATATCATTCTTCTTACGTCCTGAATTCGTTTTTCTGCCAGAAGTTTTTCTGCCAGAGGAACTCTTTCTTTTCCCTGTTGCCAAAGTATTACCTCCAAAAAATATCTCCTATAATGTATAGAAAAATCCGCCGATTGAGATCAGTCCGACAATCAGACAATAAATTGCAAAAACACGGAATTTCCGATTGCGCACAATGACAAGCATTGTTTTAATACAGATATATCCGATCACTGCAGCGATCACCATACCAACAATATAGCAGGTGATATCCATGCCGCTCACGGACAGGTCTGCAAAATCTTTTAACTCTAATACCATGGCACCTAAAATCGCCGGTATCGACATGATAAACGAATATTTCACTGCAAACTTGCGGTTAAATCCGCTGAGCAGACATGCTGTGATCGTTGTTCCGCTGCGGGATAATCCAGGCAACGTTGCCACGCCCTGAGCAATACCAACGACAAACGCATTGGTGTATGTAATGTCCTTCGGAAGCTTGTCTCCGCCCTTGCAGCGGTCTGCGATAAAGAGCAGGATTGCGGTTACGATCAAACAGATGCCCGGCACGATCAGAAGTCCTGATGCCTGCTCTACCACGTCTTTTCCAACAAAACCAATGATTCCGGTCGGAACGGTTGATACTATGATCAGCACCACAAACTTGCGGTAACTGCTGTTTACAATTCTGCGGTACGGACTGTAATCAACACGATCTTTTCCTCTGTCACGGATCGACAGAAAAAGGTTTTTTATAAGGGCTGCGAAATTGATCAGCACATCTCTCACGATACAGATTCCCTCCACAAAAAGCCGCACAATATCTTTATAATAAACTGCACAGATTGCGATCAGAGTTCCCACATGCAGTAAAACATCAAACAGCATTCCCGTATCCGTCTCAACATGGAACAGGATTTTAAAAAGTGCAAGATGTCCGGAACTGCTGACTGGAAGGAACTCTGTCAATCCCTGTATGATTCCCATCAAGATAGCCTGTAATAAAGTCATATGCTTTTTCCTCCGCTGTATCGTATCTCATATTTTCTAAAAAATATCAGTTTTTTCCATAAGTCACCTATTTTCATACTTGCTAAGTATACCATATTTCGTTTTGATTGTCATTAAAAGCTTTTTTTGCCACAAGATTTTGCCTCATGTATGAGCTGATGCAATTTTGCAAATGCCTCATGGATTCCACCGATAGAATCAATGAGTCCTTCCTCGACTGCCTGTCTTCCAACCAGAATCGTTCCAAGGTCTTTTGTGAGGATTCCCGTATTCATCATAAGCTCCTCCAATCGCTTCTGCTCTGCCTTAGAATGCTGTGCAATAAATTTTAAAATGCGATCCTGCATCTGTTTAAAATAATCATAGGTTGGCTGCGCCCCAATCACGGTTCCATTCATCCGCACCGGGTGGATCACCATCGTGCCGGATGGCACGATAAAAGAATAGTCTGTGGAGACTGCCAGCGGCACGCCGATGGAATGGCTGCCACCAAGCACCAGTGAAACCGTTGGTTTATCAATGGATGCCACCATCTCTGCAATGGCTAGTCCACTCTCCACATCCCCGCCTACCGTGTTTAATAAAAGCAGCAATCCATCCACATTTTTATTTTCTTCCACCTCCGCGAGTTTTGGAAGCACATGCTCATACTTTGTCGTCTTTGTTGCCGCCGGAAGACACTCATGTCCTTCAATCTCTCCTATGATCGTCAGCATGGAGATTCTGTCCTCCCCATGCTCTAACTCCACCTGTCCAAAATCCCTGATCTGCTCATTCACAGCCTTCTCTTTCTCATTTTTCTCTGCCATACGATCTCCCTTCCCTCATAAGAATGAAAAAAACAGGATAGCTTTTTCTACCCTGTTCTTTAGTATTGGAGATTCTTTTTATTTTATACAGTATATCCAAGCAGATAATTATAAAGCCCTTCGTATTTTCCTTTGGAAGACTTCCAGGAATAATCGTTTGCCATGCCCCGGTCAACAATCTGATTCCACTGTTTTTTCTTATCAAAATAAATATGCTTTGCATAATTGACAACACCAAGCATCTCTTCCCCATTATAATTTTTGAAAGAGAAGCCATCACCGGTATTCTCGTACTCATTATATGGTCTGACCGTATCCTTAAGTCCTCCGGTCTCACGGACGATCGGAACCGTACCGTAGCGGAAGGAGATCAGCTGCGTCAGCCCACATGGTTCAAAGCGTGATGGCATTAAAAATGCGTCTGCTGCGGCATAAAGCTTGTGTGCGAGATCATCGGAATAACAGATATTGGCAGAAACCCTGTCTCCGTATTTCCATGCATAATGGCGGAACATATTCTCATACTGAGGATCACCGGTTCCGATCACAACAATCTGTGTGAAATCATCCACCAGGCGGTCGATCACATAATTGATCAGATCCAGACCTTTCTGATCGGTGAGTCTTGAGATCAGTCCGATCATGAATTTCTTCTTATCGACAGTCAGATCCAGTTCCTCCTGTAATTTTAATTTATTATTGACCTTCTTCTTACGGAAGTCTGATGCGTTATAGTTGGTATAAATTTTCGGGTCTGTCTCCGGATCATACGCTTTGTAATCAATACCATTTACGATCCCCTGCATATCAAAATGTCTGGCAGCCAGCAGTCCATCCAGTCCCTCACCGTAATAATCAGTCTGGATCTCCTGTGCGTAAGAATCGCTTACAGTTGTAATATAATCTGCATATACCAGACCACCCTTTAACATGTTGGCATCCTTATGAAATTCCAGTTTGTCCGGTGCAAACAGATCTGCTGAAAATCCGGTCAGACCTTTCATCGTCTTCACATCCCACACACCCTGGAACTTCAGGTTATGTATGGTAATGATCGATTTCATCCCCCAGTAAAAAGAGTCTGCCTGAAATTCATTCTTCAGGTATACCGGGATCAGACCTGTTTCCCAGTCGTGACAGTGGATCAGATCCGGGCGGAAATCGATCTGTTTTAACATGGATAAAACAGCTTTATCAAAGAATACAAACTTCTCAATATCATAACGGATATCCCCATATGGCGTATCGCAGGTAAAATATTCCTGATTATCAATAAAATAGTAAGTAACCCCATCCAGTTCATATTTTAAAATTCCAACATATTTATTCTGGATATAATTTCCTGCACACATATAAAAATGTGTCACATACTGGAACTGGCTTCTGTACTTTTCCGGAATACAGCTATAATTTGGAATCACTACCCTGACATCCCATTCCTCTTTTGAAAATTCCTTAGGTAATGCACCACACACGTCCGCAAGTCCCCCTGTTTTTATGAACGGAACGCACTCAGACGCTGCAAAAAGAATCCTCTTCATGAATTATACCTCCTCATCATCCTTGTACTATTTATGATATAACATTTTCCCCCGGATTTCTACCACTTTATTGTAAAAAAGTGTCCATATGAAAAAACTCTGTTCTTGGATTGCGCCAAAAACAGAGTCTGTCTCATATTATTTATTCATCCCAGTTGTGGTAAACCTGCTGAACATCATCATCATCATCCAAAAGATCTAAGATACGGTTGATGTTTGTGATATCTTCGTCTGCAGATAACTCTACATAGTTCTGAGGAATCATGGTTACTTCTGCTTCTGCCATTGGAATGTTCTCAGCTTCCAATGCGCTTCTTACAGCTTCAAAATCATCTGGAGATGTCAATACTTCAAAGCAGTCCTCCTCCTCATTAAAATCTTCTGCGCCTGCATCTAAAGCGATCATCATAAGATCGTCTGCATCCATCTCACAGTCTTCTTTTGCGATGATGATCTGTCCTTTTTCATCGAACATGTAAGATACACAACCCTGTGTACCGATGCTTCCATGACCTTTTGTGAATGCATTTCTGACATTTGCAGCAGTACGGTTTTTGTTATCTGTTAAACATTTTACAATGATAGCTGTTCCGCTTGGTCCATATCCTTCATATGTACAGAATTCGTAGTTGACGGAGTTTCCATCACCGGCAGCTTTCTTAATACCACGCTCAATCGTATCGTTTGGCATATTGTTGCTCTTTGCCTTTGCAATCACCTGTGCAAGTTTGAAGTTATTGGATGGATCCGGGCCACCCTCTTTTACTGCAACTGCGATCTCTCTACCGATAATCGTAAAGATTTTACCTTTTGCAGCATCATTTTTTTCTTTCTTATGTTTAATATTGGCAAACTTTGAATGTCCTGACATAACTTTATCCTCTCTTTTTCTTGTATTTTCGTCTGTCAAACTTTTTATATGTTTTGTGTGTTTCTCACACAATTACAAAATCTCTCAGAAATATTATTCTAGCACCGTTTCTTCTTTCTGACAAGAGTTCTCTTCCTTATCTGTGGAAACGCCCTCGGCAAGTTTTGTGATCTTCACTTTTTTGATCATCTTATTTTCCACCTGTAAAACTTCGAAATGATACCCGAAAGCATCTGTCTCAAACTTCTCATCATCATTTGGAATACGGTCTAACAGAGAGATCAGTATACCATTTAACGTTTCAAATTCATCTTCCTCCGGAATATGAATTTTCAAAATTTCAAGTGCCTCCTCAGCAGAAGTCATACCATCCATCAGATAACTGCCATCTGGCAGTTTCTCAATCATCTTTTCTTCCTGGTCGTGTTCATCCTCGATGTTTCCTACGATCTCCTCAAGGATATCTTCCATTGCAACAATCCCGGAAGTCTGTCCATACTCATCCACCACGATGACGATATGCGTCTTGGCATTCTGCATCGTCGTAAATAAGGTATTAATATTTCTCGTTTCCGGAATAAAATCAACCTCACGGATCAATCCCTTAATATCTTTGATCGCCGTGTGATAAATCTCCTGTTTCTGGCACAGTGCAAGTACCTCCTTAATATGAAGCACTCCGATTATATTATCAATATCATCTATGTATACTGGATATCGCGAATAGTTATTTTCAATCGTGAAATCCAGCATTTCAAGGAACGTCATCGTTCCATCAATGGCAATAATATTCTTGCGGTGCACCATAATATCCTTTGCATCTTTGTCTCCAAATTCAAAAATATTATGGATCATCTCCGCTTCATTCGCCTGCAGGACACCCTGCTCATGTCCTTCATTTACCATTGAGATAATCTCTTCTTCTGTCACATCATCGGTGTCTACTCCGAACAGCTTCATAAGCCTGTTACTCAACTTTTTCATCCCGGTAGTGGGACTGCCACCATCGTCCATAAATCCTCCTAATTTATATCGAAATTGTATTAAAACATTTGAAATAATACCATTTTGCTCCAGAATAGTCAAGTTATGTAAGAAGCTCTAAGCTTATTTCCAATGCCTTATCAATTTTAATCAGTATCTGATTGTCAAGATGACATACTTTATCTTTCAGCCGCGTCTTGTCGATTGTGCGCAACTGTTCCAGTAAAACAACGGAATCCTTCACCAGTGCATACTTGGTGCAGTCTAACTCCACATGGGTTGGAAGTTTTGCCTTGTTCATCTGGGAAGTGATTGCTGCACAAATGACCGTAGGACTGTGTCTGTTTCCAACATCATTCTGTATAATAAGAACCGGACGAACTCCACCCTGCTCAGAACCGACCACTGGTCTTAAATCTGCATAAAAAATATCTCCACGCCGAATTAACATATGCTTTACACTCCATAATCTTACTCAGTATTCTCTCTACTGTTGTTTCTTACGGATAGTATTTCCATATTTAACGGTCGTATTCTGTTTTCAAAAATATTTTTCCAGCCTATTCCTCGTCAAAATATTCCTGGCTTGCAATTCTTTTTCCATCCCGATAAAAAACACGCGGAATGCGTTTTCCAAGCACGCAGACAAATTCATAATTAAATCTGCCGGAAAGGCTGCCGACTTCTTCCATGGTGATCACTTCATCCCCATCCCTGCCGATCAGTGTCACTTCATCCCCGATCTTCACATCCGGAATATCCGTCACATCTACCATGAACTGATCCATACAGACTCTTCCGCAGATTGGTGCGCGTTTTCCGTGGATCAGGACACTTCCTGTATTGGAAAGTCCCCTGCAATATCCATCTGCATAACCAACCGGGATCGTTGCGATGCGGCTGTCGCGCTTTGTGATGAAAGTTCCACCGTAACTGATCGCTCTTCCTGCCTCTAAATCCTTAACGTAAGCCACATGTGTTTTCAATTCCATCACCGGCACCCGCGAGGTCGAGGAGCTGTCCGATTCGTTCTGCCACATGGTGGGCCGCATCCAGCGGTTGATGACCGCCGTGCGCGAAGAGGAAGTCGCCCTGCGCAAAACCGAGCTGAAAGCCCTGCAGGCGCAGATCAACCCGCATTTTCTCTACAACACGCTGGATTCCATCGCCTGGATGTGCGAGCGCGGCAAAAACGCTGACGCCGTCCAGATGGTACATGCCCTGGCGCGGCTGTTCCGCATCAGCATCAGCCGCGGACACGAGCTGATCCCGATTGAGAAAGAGCTGCAGCACGCCGAGGCCTACCTGCAAATTCAAAAATACCGCTACAAAAACCAGTTTACCTACCATTTCACAGTGGATGAAAGCTGCACGCAGTACCTCTGCAACAAGATCACCCTGCAGCCCATCATCGAAAACGCCATCGTTCATGGTCTGGACCTGATGGTCGAGGACGGCCACATTGAAATCACCGTCTGCCCTGACGGCGGCGATGTGCTGCTGAAAGTCAGCGATGACGGCATCGGCATGGCACCGGAGCAGGTAGCCGCACTGCTGCAAAACGAACCCAGCGACCGCACCGGCATCGGCATCAAAAACGTCAACGACCGTCTGCGCATCTATTTTGGCCCCGGCTACGGGCTTTCCATCGACAGTGTGCCCGACGAGGGTACCACCGTCACCATCCGCATGCCGCAGGTCCCAGCCGACCGGGAGGGCGATTATGATAAAACACGTTAAAACGCTTGCCGCCTGTCTGTCGGCCCTGCTTCTGGCAGGCTGTGCGGCTTCGCCCACCCCCGCGCCCACCACGACCTGCTACCACGTTGCCATGATTGCCAAATCCACCAGCACCGAGTTCTGGAGTGCGGTCTTTGCCGGGGCCGAGGCCGCCGCCACTGAGTACAACATGGATCTGACCATCACCGGCTCCGAGAGTGAGGAGGACTATTCCTCCCAAAACGACCTGATTGAAAAGGCCGTCGAGGAGGGTGCCCAGGCCATCATCTTCTCGGCGTCAGATTACCAGCAGAATGCCGCCGCCATCGATGCCGCCGCCGACAAAGGCGTGCGCATCGTCGTGGTGGATTCGGCGGTCAACTCCAGCAAGGTCTCTGCCTATGTCGGTGCCGATAACTACGGTGCCGGGCAGATGGCCGCCAAGTCAGCGCTGGAAAACGTCGAAGGTCCGTTGCACGTCGGCCTGGTCAGCTACAACGTCAACAGCCCCAATGCACAGGAGCGGGAGGAGGGCGTCATCGACACTCTTACCGCCAGCGGCCGTGCCGAGGTTGCCGCCACCGTCTACAGCGTGGCCACCCCGGAAAATGCCCGCGCCGAGACGCTGACCATGCTGGCCCGCCACCCTGAGATCAACGTGCTGATCTCCTTTAACGAGGCCGTCAGCGTTGGCGCGGCCCAGGCTGTCTCCGATTTAGACCGCGCGGATGACCTCTGGATGGTCGCTTTCGACTCCAACATCACCACAGTGGATGCCCTGCACACCGGCGCAGTAGACGCCATGGTGGTGCAGAACACCTACGGCATGGGCTATTTCAGCGTCGAGAATGCCTACAAGCTGCTGGCCGGGCAGGGGAATGACGTAACCCGCGAGACCGAAACCGCCACCCGCATCATTGACCGCAGTAATATTTTCGCCCTCGACGGCCAAAAAGCCGTTTTCCCGTTTGAATAACCGTATAAATTCATCCTATCCCGCAGGTTTCTGCGGGATATTTTTTCTTCAATTTTATTACAGCAATAACTTTTTCGTCACTTTTGCTGTGCATCTTGCACAAAACGCATTGTCTGCAAATGTAGAAACCGTCCAATAAGGTGAAAAATCTGCATCTTTATCGGTGAAATTTCACCTTGTTTTTTCTTTCACTATCGGGTAACATAATAACTGTCAACAGGGTCTGCCTCCTCTACAAGGTAACCCGAAAAAAACCACTGCAAAAAGAAGGAGAAAACAATTATGAAAAAGTTACTCGCACTCGCAGTTGCAGGCACTATGGCCGTTTCTCTGGCCGCTTGCGGTTCTTCCGCGTCCAGCGCTCCCGCTTCTTCCGAAGCCACCTCTGAGGCTGCTACCTCCGCTGCCGAGAGCGCAGCTGAGAGCGTTACCGAGACCACTCAGGGCGGCAAGGTTGGCGTCTGCATCTACAAGTTCGATGATGCTTTCATGACCACCTACCGTAATGCTCTGCAGGAAATCCTCGAGGGCAAGGGCTACGAGGTCACCATCGTTGACGGCAACAACGACCAGGCTAAGCAGAACGAGCAGATCAACACCTTCATCACGCAGGGTGTCGATGCACTGATCATCAACCCCGTTATGACTTCTGCTGCTGACCAGATCATCTCCACCGTTAAGGATGCCGATGTTCCCACCGTCCTGATCAACCGTGAGCCCACCGCCGATCAGATGTCCGCTTACGACAAGCTGGTCTACGTTGGCTGCGACGCCGCTCAGTCCGGCACCTTCCAGGGCGAGCTGATCCTCGACACTGAGAACAAGGGCGACATCAACGGCGACGGCAAGGTTTCCTACATCATGATTCAGGGCGACCCCGAGAACATCGACGCCCAGCTGCGTACCGAGTA